>Ga0209417_1003639_pt1 | contig 20111 bp, 22 predicted proteins | sample RifGroF2_FD_184002 | JGI IMG/M metagenome (GOLD analysis project Ga0209417, IMG submission 184002) | Groundwater microbial communities from Rifle, Colorado, USA - Groundwater F2 (SPAdes) (version 2) | ecosystem: Environmental > Aquatic > Deep subsurface > Groundwater | place: Rifle, Colorado... | reverse complement strand
AAATCGCCGTATGTCTTTGCGGTAGGCTCGAAAATACCCGTGTAATCATTTTCTATCGCTGACGGATCAAGGCACAATGCGATTTTCGCTGACGAACAAACTTTCAATAATTCCGCAAGCATTAACAATTCTGAAGTCGTAAAGCCCGCGAAACCGTCGACCCAAAGCGAGCACCCCTTTAAAAACTCACTTTTGGAAACCGAATCCTTCGCAAGATTTAACTGATTATCGCTGTTTAAAAAATTGCCTTCAATGAATGCCAGATATTGCTTATAAATTAGATTTATATCTGTAAGTTTACCGGCCGTTAATTCAGATTTTCCATCGAGCTGCTTTATAAGCGATTCAACATCTTCCGGCGTTTTGCCGTATTTCTGCAATTCGGAAATTGTTACAGCGATCGACGACGCTGTCCCTTGCCTCTGTGCCGCTGATGAAAACACCGACAGCTTACCAGCATTTTCACAAAGCAATCGATGAACGATCATATCTCTTGCCTGCGAAGTCAATGGCCTTGCCGCCAGATTCTTGCCGAAAATCATATAGCAAAGGCGTTGAAAAGAAAGAACATGCAGTCTGCTGTAGCCTTTGATCCTTGAATCAGAAAGAATCGCCCGTTCAGCCTGATAGGTCGCCTGTTCGGGCACAAGAAAAACCAAATTTTGTTCGCTTTTGCCATTTAACAGACTTTCAATGATCTGCTTTATGCAAAGCGTCGTCTTTCCTGTCCCGCTTCTTCCTAATATAAATTGAACTGCCATTTATTAACCACAAACTTCTTCTTATTATAGTTGATGCCATGTAGCTGTTACGATTACATCATTAGCATCCGTATAAATATCTATCGCTCTGCATGTAGGTGTTACCGCGTAAAATGAATGTAATTTTTTACCTATACAGAATTGTTTATTTTTAAAAGGCCCCCATTCTATAACCTTTTCAACATCATTCTCCACTCTCATAGGGACACCAAGTTGCCCTTTGATAGTCTCTAATTTGGTACCCGGTTCTGCCAAAGCAATCATATCTAATAGCTTGTTACCAGCTCTTTTTTCTAAAAAAAACAAAGATGTTGTTATCAATAACACAAACCCAACTCCCCAAGATATTCCCAACGCGATTGTTAAATAAGTAACCGTTCTTGAAGACGCAACTTTCTCCATATCAACCTCTATATCTAATATATTTTATTTTTAATATGTCATTTTGATTTTTAAATTTTGATATTTGATTTTATTTTTTCGGCACTTTTAAACCCAATTCCGCCATCACGCTTTTCATATCTTCCCACACTTTTCGGCGGTTATCATCGGAATAATTTCGCAGAATATACGATGGATGAAACGTCGGCATAAGTTTTATCGGCGGCGAAACTTCATCTAAATAAAATTCCTGAAATTGGCCGCGAAGCTGGCCGATCGGTTTATTCGTATTAAGCAGCGTTCTTGTCGAAGGCGCACCAAGCGCGACAATTACTTTCGGCCCGATCAAAGCAAGCTGTCTTTTCAAAAACGGCAAACAACTGATAATTTCTTCCGGCCTAGGTTCGCGATTTTCCGGCGGTCTGCATTTTACGATATTACAAATATAAACATCGCTTCGCTTCAATCCCATCGCGTTTGTAATAATCTTCTCCAAAAGCTGACCCGACCTGCCGACAAACGGCCTGCCCTGCTCATCTTCATCCGCACCCGGCCCTTCGCCAACAAAAACAAGCTGTGCATTTGGATTTCCTTCACCGGGCACAGGATTCAATCTCGTAGAGCCAAGCACGCATTTCTGACATCCTGCCACTTCTTTCGCTAATTTACTTAATTCGCTGACGACATCCGTTTTTTTAGATTTGGCCACTTCGACTTCTTCCTTTTCCGGTTCTTCCACTTGAGCGGGCACAACAGGTTTGCTGGATTTTACCGCAAAGCCCGTGAAATAGTCCTCCAGCTTAATATGCTGGTCAAAAACTTTCCGTAGATCAATTTTTCCGTTCATAGAACGAAAATTTTATTAAAAACTAATGCTTTAGGCAATAAAAAAGCCCTTATTTTTAGATTTAACAAGGGCTTAATTATTAAAATCCGCTATATGCTACCTTCGGCGGCAGATGCCTGCTATGCCAAAAATAAATAACGAAATCGTCATAGGCTCGGGTACTGGTACAAATGTGCTGGCCATTGTCATTTGAATAAACGGCAAGTCTGTCTGAAGCATTCCGCCATTTGGAGCATTTACTATCAGAAAAATATCAAAAAATGATGATGCGCCGCTATAATCCAATATAATATCATCAAAAACTACCCATTGACCGGATGGAACTTCAAAATGCATTTGAACCTGCTCTGTTCCGCCCTGCACACACAACTCAAAAAACACATCAAAGAAAGTCGCCGGACCGCCGCCAAACTGTAATACCGGTGAATTTACAAGTATAGGATCGGTCTGACCCGGCAACGCTGACATTTCGAGCAATACATCAAAAAAATTGTCCGGCAACATCTCCATCGACTGCGGATCAATTTCTACCTTTCCCTGCGTCCCTCCATTTATAACCGATGCGTATAAAGTATGAAATGACGATTGATTATTTAATTTGAATGACTGCACAAACCCTTGTCCACCCGCCTCGGTAACGTTTAAGGCAACTGAATCAGGAGGCGATAATGTAGATTCAATAAATACATCAAAAAAAGAAGCATTTGCTGAAAAAGTAAAAATCAAACAACCTAATCTTTTCATAATTCCTCCACCAAAAAAAAATAATTTTTAAAAATTTAGAGTATGTATGCAAACGAAATGCAATCACCATCCTCTTGGGGATTATAGTATAATTGTAATTATATATTGTCAAGTTTAATACAATAAAAAAGCCCCCGGAATACCGAGGGCTTTGATTATAAGATTGAAATCTAAATTAGATAACGCCCTGTGCGAGCATTGAATCAGCGACTTTCACAAAGCCGGCGATATTAGCACCAACAATGTAATTGCCTTTTTTGCCATACTTTTCAGCGGCAGAACTGATATTCTTGTAGATGTTGACCATAATGTTCTTCAGTTCAGCATCTGCACGTTCGAATGTCCAGGCGTACCTCTGGCTGTTCTGTGCCATTTCCAAACCTGATACCGCAACGCCGCCTGCGTTAGCAGCTTTACCAGGCAGGAACGCGACATTGTTTTCGATGAAAATATCCGCACCATCCGGCGTAGTCGGCATATTTGCGCCTTCCGCTACGACTTTGCAGCCGTTCTTTACCAGCGCCTTTGCGCTTGCGCCATCAAGTTCGTTCTGTGTTGCACATGGCAAAGCGACATCGCACTTTACAGTCCAAATGCCGTTGCAGCCTTCTGTGTATTTTGCACTTGTGTGTATTGTGCAATATTCTTTAATTCTCTTTCTTTCAACTTCTTTAATCTGTTTTACTGTATCGAGCTTAATGCCCTGTGGGTCATAAATGAAGCCGTTTGAATCGCTCATAGCTACGACTTTACCGCCGAGTTGCTGAACTTTTTCAGTTGCGTAAATCGCTACGTTACCCGAACCACTGACAGTAACTGTTTTGCCCTCGAAACTTTCGCCTTTTTCCTTGAGCAATTCATCAACGATATAAACCAGACCGTAACCAGTTGCTTCAGTTCTTACCAAACTGCCGCCCCATTGAAGGCCTTTACCGGTGAGAACGCCAACGAATTCATTGCGAATTCTCTTGTACTGGCCGAACATATAACCAACTTCACGGCCGCCTACGCCGATATCGCCTGCCGGTACGTCTGTATCAGCGCCAATATGTTTGCAAAGCTCTGTCATAAAACTCTGGCAGAAACGCATAACTTCGTTATTGCTCTTGCCTTTTGGATCGAAATCGCTGCCGCCTTTGCCGCCGCCCATCATTAGGCCTGTGAGCGAATTCTTGAAAATCTGCTCAAAGCCCAAAAATTTAATAATGCCCAGATAAACGCTTGGGTGGAAGCGGATGCCGCCCTTATATGGTCCGATTGCGCTGTTGAATTGAACGCGGAAACCTCTGTTGACCTGAACTTTACCCGCATCGTCAATCCACGGAACTCTGAACATAAGCACTCTTTCCGGCTCAACGATTCTATCGAGAATCCTTGAATCCACGTATTGAGGATTTTCTTCAATAACCGGAATCAAACTATCGAGAACCTCTTTCACTGCCTGGTGGAATTCATTTTCACCCGGATTACGCTTGAGCACCTGCTCATAAACGCTCTCAATTACATTTTTAGATGACATTTCTTACTCCTTAAATAAAGGTTTTACTTGCCATTTCGATAAAATCTGTTAATAATACTTATGCAATGAATTACGCAAAAATATGCTTTATTATGCCAATTTTAAGCCTAACAAAGCGAAAATCCAATTTTAATTGATTATATCTTGTATAAGCATATCTTATAATTGGCACAATAATTATAAATAAACGAGATGCCTGAATTTTTTTGAGGAAAAGAAATGAAGCCGAATGAACGATTAAGCACAGGATTGCCGGGGTTCGACAAGATCATTAAGCAGGTATTGCCGGGCGATAACATTGTCTGGCAGGTAGACAGTTTGGAGGATTTCCTGCCGTTCGTCAAAGCATACTGCAAAAATGCGCTCGGCAGCGGATGGGAATTAGTTTATTTCCGCTTCGGCAAACACGCACCATTCGTTACCGCCGAAGAAGGCGCAAACGTTATCGAGATCGACCCAACTCTTGGCTTTGAAACTTTCACATCAAAAGTCCATACCGTCATTAATAAATTCGGCAAAGGTCATTATTATCTTTTCGATTCCTTGAGCGATCTTGCTCCCGCATGGTGCAACGACAGAATGCTGGGCAACTTTTTTATGCAGGTTTGCCCGTATCTTTATTACGCACAAACCGTAACTACATTCGCCCTGCTTCGCGATTACCATTCATATCATGCGACAAGACCCATCATCGAAACAGCACAGGTTGTTATCAATGCGTACAATTATAAAAATAATACCTACGTGCATCCTCTTAAAGTCGACGGCCGATATTCGACCACAATGAATATGATTCACATTTGGCAAGGCGATGATTTCCTGCCCGTCAGAGATAGCGGCATAATTACAGAAATTCTTTCAAACGTTCGAGGTCTGGAACTTGACGTAGCCAACGAAAGACTCGGCTTCTGGGCGAAAACATTCCACGAAGCGGAACATCTGCTCAAAGATTTTGAAAATTACGAATGCAGCAAAGAAGATATAGACAAAAAATTTGAACAGATTGTCAGGATGGCAATTTCACGCGATGAGAGAATTCTTAAAATAGCCCGCAGATACCTCTCTTTAAAAGATGTTTTGCGAATCAGAAGAAGAATGATTGGAACAGGTCTTATCGGCGGCAAAAGCGTTGGTATGCTGCTGGCAAGAGCAATACTTGAAAAAACCGATCCGAACTTCAAAGACATACTTGAACCGCACGATTCGTTTTTCATCGGCTCTGACGTGTTTTACACATATCTTGTGCGAAACAAAATCTGGTGGATACGCCAAAAGCAGCGTACAAGCACGAACTTCCTCGATGGCGCCGCAGAAGGCAGACAAAGAATTTTGCAAGGCGATTTCCCCGATTATATAGAAAAACAATTCAGCGATCTTCTCGATTACTTCGGGCAAAGTCCCATTATCGTACGTTCAAGCTCATTGCTCGAAGATAACTACGGTAATGCTTTTGCCGGCAAATACGAAAGTTTTTTCTGTACCAATCAGGGGACAAGGCAGCAAAGATTAAATGAATTCACTGATGCGATAAGAAAAATTTACGCCAGCAGTATGAGCGAAGATGCGCTGATGTACAGAGCTAAATGGGGCCTTCTGGAAAAAGATGAGCCTATGGGTCTTTTGGTTCAGCGTGTTTCAGGCGCACCGCACGGAAGATTTTTTTATCCGCAGGCTGCCGGCGTCGCGCTTTCATTTAACCCGTTCGTTTGGAATGAAGAAATCGACCCAAAAGCCGGTATGATTCGGCTTGTCTTCGGACTTGGCACAAGAGCGGTCGACAGAAACGATGACGATTACGCAAGGATCGTCGCGTTAAATGCTCCCGCTAAAACGCCGCAAACTTATGATACCGAGAAAAAGTACACGCAGCAGAAAGTTGACTGCATAGACCTTGAAGCAAGGGAATTTATTTCAAAGCCATATTCGGAAATTGCCGCTGTTGCCGATGACGATCTCTTGTTCGACTTATTCGCCTCGCGCGACAGAGAAATGGAAAAACGTGCCGCACAGCTTGGCCGTAAGGATATTTTCAGTTGGTCCATTACTTTCGAAAAACTTCTGTCGCAGACAAATTTCGCAAAAGTGATGCGTGAATTTCTAAAGATCATTCAGGATGTTTACGGCACGCCCGTCGATGTCGAATTCACCGTCAACTTCCATAATGAAAATGAATTCAAAATCAACATTCTGCAATGCCGTCCGCTCGAACAAAAAGGCGGCGGAACACTTGCAAGCCCAGATGAATTAAAGAATTTAAAGGATGTTGTCATCGACGCGTCAGGCCCAGTTATCGGCCGCGCCAGACACATTGAAATTGAAAAGCTCATTTATGTCGACCCAGAGCAATTTACTAAATTAAAAATTTCCGATAGATACGAACTTGCCAGATTGATCGGCAGATTGACTCATCTCGAAAATGAAACAAAAAGAACTACAATGCTCCTCGGCCCAGGCAGATGGGGCACTAGCACTCCTTCCCTCGGCGTTCCTGTTTCTTACCCGGAGATAAACACCGTCAGCGTTCTTGGCGAAATCGCGATCCTAAATAAAGATATGTCAAGCGATGTCTCACTAGGCACGCATTTCTTCAATGACTTGATCGAAAACGAAACGCTATATCTCGGCCTTTTGCCATACAGAACAAGCAATATCCTGCGAACAGATTTCTTCAAGAATTCGCAAAACGAATTATTGAATATTTATCCTGAAGCACAACATTGGCAGGACGTCATCAAGGTAATTGAATTGTCAAAATCAAAACCCGGCAAAACTCTTAACCTTTATGCCAATGCCGTAGAACAGCGATTCATTCTTTACTGTAAATAATATGCAAATTGAAACGTTCCAGATTTTTTGCGATTTAGCTGAAATGAAAAGTTTTTCCGGCGCGGCCGAAAAAAATATGATCAGCCAGTCCGCCGTCTCACAGCAAATTTCGCAACTGGAAAAAGCATTCAATACCGCCCTGATCGACCGTCATCGAAAATCATTCGGCCTTACATCGGCGGGCGAATTATTTTACAATACGTGCAAAGACATCCTTAGTCGATACGAAAATTTTCACAGCGGCCTCAACTTCCTGAAAAACTCCGCGAAAAGCAAAATCACCGCCGCCGCGATATACAGCATCGGGATCCATAGCCTGCAAAGTCATATCAAAAACTTCCTCAAAGTGCATCCGCAGGTTCATCTCGACATAGAATATCTTAGCGATATAGAAATCTATAACCGTCTTCTGCTTGGCAAGATTGACGTCGGCTTCGTTGCTATCCCGCGCAATCATCCAGATATTCAGGTTTATGATTTTGTTTCCGAACCACTTGTGCTTGTCTGCGGTGCGCAGCATCCGTTCGCACAAAAGACATCGATGGATATTTATATGGTTCAGTACCATCCGTTTATCGCGTTCGCCAGAAATTTGCCGACTCGCAACTGGATAGACCAGCTTCTTTTAAAATTCAATGTCGTTGTAAAACCTATAATGGAATTTGATAATGTAGAGATCATTAAACGAGTCGTGGAAATAAATAACGCGATCAGCATTATGCCGCAAACAACAATTCAGCACGAAATCGCTAATGGCACGTTAAAAGCGATCCCCTTCACAAATGGAAAATTCTATCGCCCTACCGGTATGATCATCCGCAAAAACCGCGTTATGAATAATAATCTCAAATCTTTTATCGAATTGCTTAAAAAATAATTACCCGTAATGCGCTCCGGGATAAAGCAAATTGATCGCAAGTAAATGGATCGGGCTGAAAATAAAATCAAAAACCTGCCACGCTATAATCAAACCTGCAATCGCAAAGCCCGGCCTGCTGATAAACATTTTATACATACTCGCGTTTCGCTCGCTTAAAAAAATTGGGATCAACGCGCTTCCGTCCAAAGGAGGCAAAGGCATCAAATTAAAAACAAACAAAATCAGATTGAGCGAAAAAAGAATACTCGCAATTATCGCCAGGCTGTTAAACCATCCTCCAACTTCTGCTTCGGTAACGTGCGAAAACGTGATCGTATCTGGCGCAAATAAAACTCCGAACGAAACACCAACGCGGATTATTATCACCGCAATGATAACAAGAATTAAATTTGCCGCAGGCCCTGCAAGAGCCATCATTATCTCACGCTTGGGAAAACGTCTGGCCCAGTTCGGGTCATAAGGCGTACTGGCCCACCCTATCATCCAGCCATTTGTAAAATAAGTAATGATTGGAAAAATAACCATCCCGAAAGGTTCTCGCCTGATATGCTCAATCGGCGAAAGCGAAACCAATCCCCCGCGATATGCCGTTGAATCGCCTAGCTGATGAGATACAAAAGCGTGAGCAGCTTCATGGCACGTCAACGACAGAACGAAAACGAAATACCAGGCAAGACCGAGCAATATTGTGTCTGTTTCCATTCCATTATAATAGCTAATCTAAAATATTTTTCAACAGCAGAATATTCATTTTACCTATAACTTTCTCTTTTATAAGACTTTATCGTAATTTCAAACCACGTATTTACCGAAAAATCAGGTACTTTCCACAAGTTATATTAGCAAGGCTAATAGCGATAAGAAAATAGGATCATAGTATTTTTTGTCTCTAATAAGAGACAATGGAGATATAATATGACTAAAAACAAAAACTTGTTAGTTCTTTGTGCAGCGGTTGCGGTCTGTACATTGACTGTTGCAGTCCCTAACCATAATCGCGGCTCGCAAAGTTACGAATTTGATAATGAAATTACTTTGCCGGAGTACCGAAGCGATCTTGACAAAATGATCGATGCCTACGAAAGAATGGTAGACCGTCTTATGTACGCCAACGAAACCGGAGCCGATCTAAATTTGTTAAACCAAAAGATGACCGAAATCGATAGCAAGCTGAATATGATTTCCGCAAGACTTGCAGGCATTGAAGAAACCTTAAAAATTCAAAAAAAACCTGAAAAGCCTCTCAAACAAATCAAAGAGGCTAATGACGTCAACCTTATGAACATCGCGGATAATACTACAAATTGAAAGTGATAGAATGAGCGAAAATAAAAACCTTTCAGTACTGGATAATCAGCCGGAATCATTATCTAATCTTCAGGGTCAGGTAATAAGTTTTAGCATTCAGGCGGCCGGAAAAGATATTCCCTTCGCTATCAATATTATGAATGATGAGGCTACTTTATCGGATATTGTCCAGCCTGCCAGAAAACTTTCCAACGAGGTTGTCCTTGCGCATCAGGAGCAGATTGAGCTTAAAGGCCAAAAAGTCCCCTGCAAAAAAGGCTGCTGTTCGTGCTGCAGTTCGCTTATTCCGATGTCTGTACCAGAAGTTTTCCGTTTGCTCGAAGATTTCCTGGAAATGCCAAATGAAAAAAGCAATAGTCTGTTGCGAAACTGTATCCAATCCGCACAGCAGATACTCAATAAAACACGCCAAAACGAATGTCTGAAAAATTTCGCTGAAAAAGGCAAAGACAAAACAAATCAGATAAGCGATTGGTATGGCGAACTTGGAATCGTCTGCCCGTTTTTAACTGATGGAATATGCAGTATATACGAAGAGAGACCGTTAGCCTGCCGTGAGCATATTGTGAGCGACACATCAACATCCTGCAAAAAAAACAGCAAATCTAAACCAAAAGTTGTGCCTATGCAGGTGAGCGTACTTGAAGCACTCGGCCAATTAACAAGTGAACTTGAAGGAACTGATGTCGAAGCGATTATGCTGCCTTTTTCACTTGCCTGGGCACAAGACAATCACAAGCGAGCGCAGCGCAAATGGCCTGCTGAAGAAATGGTTCAGCGGTTTGCCAAAATCCTGCAATACAAATCCCAAAATAGCAAAAAAGATAACCCGTAATCAAAATTTATGTTAGTTGTTTAGACGTCGCCGCAACGGCAGAGATTTTTCATCGGTAAAAATTTTTCATCCTACTCATTCTATTCATTCACAAAAACATTGTTTTTTAAGCGAAAAAGGGCTTCAACAACCTCAAAACCACGCCAAATAGTGTAGGATTGCATTTTTCCTTGATTTTACTAAGTTTTTTGACTATTATGAATTAGTCATAACTTGGGCTGTACAAAAAGGATACAGGAATGGAAGAACCAAAAATAGAAGACAAATTAAATGAGTTGTTGAAAGAATTCGATTCAGCCGGTGGGCCGCAACAACAAAAGTTAGCCAGTCTAGCCCGTCAAGCCAGCGATAATTGCAAAAAGCTCCGCAAAAGCGTAGATAGTTTACAAGAATCACTCGATTATTTAAGAATTTGTATAAAATATCAACTCTTTGATCTTGAAGCCACTCGCCGCGAAAACAAACATCTTCGCAGTATGCTCGAAAAAAAGAAAAACGAAGAGTAAAACAGGTTTTCGCCTTAAGCCATCTCAAATAATGCATTTTGTCATTCTGAACGCAGTGAAGAATCTCGTTTTTTTCTAAAAAAAACAAGTTCTTTTATCGTTAATTTTTTCTAAAATATTAGAATCGCTCCTCATTTTCCAAACCCAAAAATTTTTGCCAAAGTTCCTATAAAATCGTGTTCAACTCTCCCAATTTCCGCACTAACAAACAAATAGCCTTGAGTCAATTGAAAATTTTGCCTGAATTTGCTAATATACAATGAAGGAAGTTGAAATGAAAAAAAGAGTTTCATGCAGAATAATTAGTTCAGTTCCAATCGGCTCGCCGGTAACAGCGATTCAGCCGATAAGCCAAAAGACTGAACGTCTGTATGAAAGTGATGAGTTGCATGCCGCCAATTTCTGGGCAAAACAAGCACACAAAGTTAAAGACCTAAGCGCTTTTGGGATTTGCATGGGAATTTTAAATACTGTTCCTGCCGGGCAAATTCTGGATTATTTAGCGTAAACGCACTTTAAGCATTTTCGTTAAACGAGATTTTTTTAGCCTTTCAGATTGAAAAATTCGGCAATTTTATATACCAAATTTTACAATTGATTCTGCTGCCGCGCGAATGTTTTCGGGCGTATCCAGTTGGCCTGATAATATGAGTTGCTTGGCTTCTTCAACTGCGTTGAAATTTTGTGAAGGAACCTGGCTGGCCTGCTGTATTAAAGATTCATGCGTAATCTGCAGAGAAGCATCTTCCTGAATGTTCGCTGGTGTAGAAGGAGCGGATTGTTTTGAAGTTCCCTTCATTAAATCCGATAACTGGTTATTTTCAATTTTATCAATCATTGTCACATACCTTTTGCTTTAATCTACCTTATTTTCGCATGATCATAAAAAAACTTTACACCTTTTTTAAAATTTTTCAATATTTTTAAAGTAAATTAATTCACAGGCCGATAACCAGACGTCCTAAAATTTATAATTGCCTTATCTTTTCGGCTTAATAGTTTTAGCCGTTTCATACGTTATAAAATCAATAAATCTCAATGAACTGACCGTTCCCATTCCAACTTCAAGCGAATCCGAACCTGGCAGAATCGATGTCTTATAATAATCCCTGACTCTGTTTTGCGTACTTTCATCGGAAGCATCCCAAATTTGTTCAAGCCCCCATAATAATTGTCCGTCTACTAAATCAATCAATTCCAGCCGCAGCCCGATAACTAAATGCGGAAAAGGCTCATATCGTGTTACAGTACCGCGTAAGACCGCATCAGCTTTCAAAGATTTGTGCATCGCCGACAGTTGCTCAAGAGAATAGTTATCGAATTTTCCAAGCTGCAAATTTTGCCAGCTCGGATCCGATTGACGGATAACCGTAATACCAAATATTTGTCTTTTTTGCAACGCGCCGTATAACGAATCCGTGATATCAAATGAAACTTTTGTATATGCCGATTCGTTTGCCAACTCAAGCAGTACCACTCTGCCGATTGTCATCAGATCTTTGTTAGGCGTCAGATAATAATACGCTGAATCTGGATTATGCTTTTTTTGACCAATACATCCCGTTAAAAGCAGCGGCAGCAATAACAGCAGAAATTTACTTCGTTTCATTCGAATCACCATTTAAATTATCTTGTGAATTATCGTTTGTATCGGCCATTTCGGAATTTTCAATTTCTCCGCCCAGAGTCTGAAGTATTTTAAGCAGCGTTTCAAGCTGAACCTTATCAGCCGCTCTCATTTCATCTCTAAAACCAAGAATGTCGTTTTTCCAGTTATTCACCTCAAGACGCATATCTACAACGAGTTTGTTTGCTTCGTCCAGTTCCTTCTTTGTTTGAATTAATTCAGGCTGAAGAACTTCAAGACGGGCTTTTAGTTTGCTGTTCTCATCCTTTAATTCGAGATGCTCTTTTTGCAAATCTGAATGTCTTTGCGACAATGCTGCATAATCCTGCGCCAGTTTTAGCGCCGAATCGACCGCTGTGCCGCCCGGCGCCGAACCTGCGGGTGTCTGGAAACGTTTTGAAACTGACTCGTTCTGTTCAGCCTGCACTTTTAAATCATCTTCCGATTTTTGCTGATTGCGCTGACATCCTGCAAACACAAATATCATTGCTGACACAAGAAACAATCGAATTATATTTTTATTATTCATTTCACAAACTCCATTATTGATTTTTCATGGCCTCTGCATATTCGCATCTTATTTGCGTTTTGGTACCGCAACTGCATATAACTTCAATTATCGCGTATTGAGGCTGACTTTCTATTATTCGTGCCTGAACGGCGGCAGATGGCACAGCCCTATCTTTCACTGCGGCAGCTTGAACCGCAGATTGCGCACCGCCTAGGCGGTACGTTCCTTCGAGTTTGACTTCACTGCCTTTTATTATTCTGCCTGTATTTTCCATTTTTTTGTAATCCATTAATAAATGTTTTAGAGATTTAATTTCGATTCGGTTATGCACAAAAATCGATCGAATTTTTATCTCCAAATTTTTTTTCTTCTTCTATTTCGGAATCATTCACTTCTTCAGTGATTGCTTCTTCTGCCATTTGCTGCTCACCGTTGTTGTTTTGACGTTTCTTCTTGTCGTTTAAATCTTTGTCTCGTGCAGATTTTATACTAAATGCATTCTGATTCACAACTGGCTTAATCAAACTATCATCAACCATCTCTCAATTTCCTCATTTTAGTAGATAAATTAAATAACGCACTCGCGTGCAGCTGACTCACTCTTGGTTCTGTAATATTGAAAACCTCTGCTATCTGCTTCATTGTCAGTTCCTTGTGATAATAAAGTATAATAATCTGCCGTTGTCGTTCATTAAGCTGCTGGATAGCTTCCGTTAACTTCTCCACTAACTCATTTTGTTCTAACTGATCTAACGGCGAAGCCACATCATTGGCGATCAAAGATGCTCCCAGCGAAGTTGAATTCTCCGTAACACTATCTATCGATACGAAATTTTTTGTCCTTGCGTTTTCAAAAGTTTGATAAAGTTTATCAACTGAAATTTGCAATTTATCGGCAAGCTCTTCATCCGATGGTGCATTGCCGTTTTCGTCTGTCATTTCAAGGGTCATTTGTGATGCTTCTTTTACCTGCTTTTCAGCATTAGGCGATAACAGCGAAAAATTCCGCAACTCATCGAGAACAGAACCTCTTATTCTTATATAAGCATAAGTTTTAAATTCCGCCTGCAATGTAGGATTAAAATCCCTCGACGCTTTTATAAGCCCGACCGTTCCCGCTGAAACAAGGTCTTCGTACGACAACGGCGGCTTTATATACGTAACAACACGCTGAACGATCTTATGAACCATCGGCAGAAACTGGACAACTAGATCGCTGTCGATTGTGTCCCGCTTATGGCCATTATACGCTCGATGCGCGCGCTTTTTCAAATGGCCGTTAGCATCTTCAACCGGCTGCTGTGTGCAAATATTATCCGTTTCTACTGTCATTTACCTGTTCCTTTTGCTGTTTAATCTGGCTATTAATTAAAGCGTCAGTCAATATCGCGTTGACTGCCTTTAATGCAATTGATGTCCCTACGTACACCATTACTGCAGCAAGAAGCGCCCTTTTACAGCAGGTAAACTGTGAAAGACCGCTGAACCAACCTATAATCGCGACACAAAAAAATCCCAGTACCGAAACACTGGTGCAAATCTGTCTGGAGTTTAACAACATAATCAACTGCCCTTTCAAAAATCAAAAGATGTCAAATAAAATACGAAAGCCTAAAATTGCTTCGCTGCCTTTCCTGCGAAAGACGCTTTTGTATCAAAGTTGTAAAGTCCAAAACTCATATTATACGGCTCTCAAAATTATTCTTGCGTTGTCCGCGGCTTAAGCGAAGCTAAACTCAATGCCTTACAAACCTACCAACGCGCGAGTAAAAATACCAATTGGTATTTACGCGGTCGCTCCGGCAAGTTCCTGTTTGGGATTAATTGTTTTAGTTCCCTGTGGAAGCGCAATAGTTATTAATGGTTCAATTTCTGTTCCAATTACAATTTCATTATACGCAATCACCGGCAACTGCGGCAACTGACGTCCCAGCATCGAAGCCAAAGGCATACGCAATCTTGAATCGCAAAGCATAACAACTTTCTCAACGCCCTTATCCATCACGGTTTTCCACGCGTTTGCGATCGAGTTTGTAATTGCCATAATCGTCTCGCTCGGCAGCGCGATCGACAACTGTTCAGCCTCCTGACGTAGATTCGATGCCATTTGATGCTCAAGAGCCGGATCAAGACTTATCGCCATAATTTTGCCGTTTTTGTCTTTATATTGTTCTGTTATCGTTCGCGACAAATGTTTGCGGACAACTTCAGTTAGCAGTTCTGGATTTTTTGTTTTGCCGGCGTATTCGCCAAGCGATTCGAGAACAGTTTGCAATTCACGAATCGGTATTCCGTTTTTCAGAAGATTTTTCAATACACGCTGCAACGTACCAACCGGCACAACTTCGCCGATAACTTCGCCTACAAGCGAAGGCTGTGTTTTACGGAGTCTGTCAACAAGCTGCTGAACATCTTCACGAGTCAGCAATTCATCCGCGTGTTTACGCAGCGTTTCAGATAAATGCGTAATGAAAACTGATTCAGGATCGATAACGGTATAGCCCAGCATCTCCGCTTTTTCTTTTGTCGCTTCCGTTATCCATAACGCGGGCAAACCATAAACAGGTTCGGTTGTCGGTATACCTTCAACTTTAGTTTTGGTCGCGCCGGAATCCATCGCTAAAAACATATTTGGTTCCAGTCTGCCCGTCGCGACAGTATGATCAAAAAGCCGAATTTCGTAAGCATTTGAATCGATATTTATATTGTCCCGCAAACGAACCAACGGCATAACAAGCCCAAGCTGTTGTGCGAATTTCCTGCGAAGCGCACCGATGCGATCAAATATCGCGCTATCCTTGCGCGGATCAACCAAACTTATTAACCGAACACCCACCTGCACTGAAACCCTGTCAATGTCGAGCATTTCCTCTATCGGTTGATGTTTGGCATCATTATTTTTTTGTAATTGCGATGGCGATTCTGATTTCTTGTCTTTGCCCTTTTCTCTTTTTGCAACCACTCGGCTCATTATTCCTGCGCCTGATGCGAGCACCAAAAACGGAAGCATAGGCAAACCCGGAACTAAACCGATAGCTGCGATAACAAAAGATGCTATCGTCAAAGGCTGCGAAGATCTGAAAAGCTGTTTTGACAAATCCTGTCCGACACTTCGGCTCGATGAAATTTTCGTAACCAGAAAGCCCGAACTTATCGAAATGATCATAGAAGGTATCTGGTTAACCAAACCATCACCTATCGACAGGATGCAATATGTTTTTACCGCAGTGCCGACTTCCATTCCGTTGGAGTATCCGATCGCGATACCGCCTATAATATTGATAAGAGTAATAATAATCGTCGCGATAGCGTCGCCGCGTATGAATTTACTTGCACCGTCCATCGCACCGTAAAATTCGCTCTCTTTTATAATTTTCCCTCTGCGTTCGTTCGCCTGTGCTTCGGTAATCGCGCCCGCGTTCAAATCGGCATCGATAGCCATCTGTTTGCCAGGCATAGCGTCCAACGTAAATCTCGCGGACACTTCACTGATACGTTCCGCACCTTTCGTTACAACGATAAATTGAATGATGAACATTATCAGGAAGATTACCATACCGACAACGAAACTTCCGCCTGCTACAAATTCGCCGAAAGTTTCGATAATTTTGCCCGCGTTTCCTTGCAGCAAAATCAATCTTGTTGATGCGACGCTCAATGAAAGTCTGAACAGCGTTACAAAAAGAAGCAAAGACGGGAATGTCGATAAATCGAGAGCCTCTTTCGAGGACATTGTAATAACTAAAATTGCGATGGATAATGACAAACTGCACGCAAGCATCATATCGAGCATCGGCGTAGGCATACGTACAAGCAACGTAGCCAAAATACCGACAAGGCCAAGAGTAAGAACTATATTGCTTTTAGAACCACCAGAAGTTTCAGCTAACGGCAACTGGGCACTCGCAGCGGATAACGAAGGTTTATTTTGCTTTGCCATTTAAAATTGCTCCAATGCCTTATTTTTTAGCCGGTCCCTGTGGTGCAGACGCTGCAGCGCCAAACACTTCTTTTATCCTGATTGCAAACTGGTCTTCTACAACGACAATATTGCCCGTCGCGAATTTTGTGTCCTTAAGATATAATTCTGCAGGCTCTTCTATCGGCTTTTGAAGCTGTAAAACAGAACCTGGCCCAAGCTGAAGAAATCTTTGGATCGGAATCTCAACTTTTCCGATTACCACCGTAACAGGAACTTCCATATCAAGCAAAATATCGATGCTTGAACCCGTGCCCGCTGTTTTCGTCTCGGTTGCCTGTGGAAATTCAACAGATTGCGCCTGCGTCTGATTTTCCTGTTCAACTTCTTCTGCTACGGCTGATTCTGCCATTTGTATGCCCTTAGATTAAATTATTTCTTACTGTATAATTCCGAAATCACTACCGCGTAATTATCATTCGTTCTTGCCGGCTTTGCCCGATATATAACTTTATCATTAAAGATCACATCAACCGGTTCATTAACTTTTTTATTCAGCAAAATTGTGTCATTAGCCTGCAATGACATTAAATCCTGAAGATTTAAATTTATATCCGCGAATTTCACCGTAAATGAAACAGGTATGTTTTGAATGTAATTCATTAAAGACTTCTGAACATTCTGCGGTGAAATATTTTCAGCCTTTACCTGTCCTGCGATAGCAGAAAGTTTGTCAGCCAAAATGATAAAATAAGCCTGACTTGCCTGCTCGCTTCCCGTTTTCTTGACATCAATTGTGATTTTGCAAACATCCTGAATGCTGTCGATATCGAAAGGAATTTTTTTTACGATTTCATTATTGACCGTCAATTCGCTGCTGTAAGATTCGGAGAAAGCTTTTACAGCAATCGATGCGATATCCAGCAAAAGGGATAATTCCAGTTGCGACATTTCCTTGTCGGTCGACACCTCGGACTTCGTATCGCCCAATAATTGTGTCGCCCAAAGTACCGCCGTTTGTGCGGGCATTGCTAAATAGCCGACCTTTTGGTCTTTTGCCGCAAAAGCGAGATAATACTGTTTGTTCGCGTCATCTGATTTCGTAAATTCACCCGCTGTATGCTGTGAGACAGACGCTGTAACATCAAAATTGCATTGATACAATGTTTTGAAATTCGTACCGACATTATTCGCCGTTTTCTGTGCGAAAGATTCGATCTTTTTCAATTGTTCACGGGTAAAATAATTTGACTGCCGCCAGTTGTAATCTGCGGCATTAATATTCTGACTTGTATCTTTGTCAGCCCTCTGCCCAACAGCGTTGAGCAGTTGTTGTATTTTGTCTCTGGTCAAATTATTTTCCATACTGGAAATCATTGAATATTAAATTCCCGAATCAGGATTTTTTTGATCTTTGGTTTTTGTTCAGGAAAGAGAACCTCATTAAACGCATCACAGATTTGAGTCAAAATTCTCTTCATATCCCTGTCGTTCTGCATCTGGCTCAAACTCAAACTTTTAAAATAAAGATTTAGCCAGTTAATCAATAATGGTTTTTTAGATGTAATAAGTTCGCCTGCTTCTTCGGTGCTGAAATCTCCGCCGAATTCAAGATTCAAACCTACACGAACATAACGTGTTGCCCCCGGCTCATCGGGATTTACAACAACTGATTCAAGCTCGCCGTAATACCACGTATCATTTGGCGAAGAAATAGTTGGTGCTGAACTTTTTTCTTCTTTGGCTCCATGTCCACCGCCATGACCGCCGCCGTGGCCGCTTTTTTTCTCTTCCTTCTTGGCTCCATGACCTCCGCCGTGGCCGCTTTTCTTTTCTGCTTTTGCTTCCTTTTTAGGTGCTGCGCCGGCTTCTGTTGTTTGCGGCTGCCCGTTTCCGCCTGCGAATATACGCCCCATAAAAAATCCACTGCCTGCCATCGCGAACACAACTACCGCCATTATTATATATGTCAGTATCCCTGTTTTGCCCGCCGCCTGTGTTTTTGATGCGTCTGCTTTCGGAGCTTCTTTCGTATCTGTTTGTGGAGCCTGATTTTTTTCTGCTTCTGCCATTACCGCTTACCTTTAATTTAATTATGATACCATTTGCAAATCACCATTTTTGGTGTAGTTGCGAATCTTACTTCTCAAAGTCCTGTCGCTGATTCCTAATATTTTCGCCGCTTTAGTCTGATTACCGCCGGTATTATCAAGCGTTTCCAGAATTACCTGTTTTTCAATTTGTTCTAATGGAAGCCCTGTAAATTCAGCCGCAGGCGCAGGCTCATTAGTTTCTGCCTGCAATTCATCAAACAGCCACGACACATCAGCCAAACACAATTTTGGCCCCGACCCCAAAATCAATGAAGTCATCACAACATTTCTCAACTGTCTAATATTGCCCGGCCAATTATATTTCGCGAAAACACTCATCATTGTCGTATCAAGTGCGTTTATTTTCCGTTGTGCCTGCGGAGCATACTGATTGACAAAATGCCATACCAATTCCGGCAAATCATCCGCACGCTCCCGCAATGGCGGAATAATTAATTTCACACCGCAAAGACGATAATAAAGATCGTGCCTGAATTTGCCCTTTGCGATCTCTGCCATCAAATCTTTATTTGAAGTGCTTATAACGCGTACATCAACTTTAACACTGTCGTTGCCGCCTACGCGTTCAAAATCCTGCTGCTCAAGAACGCGGAGTAATTTTGCCTGAAAATTCAAAGGCGTTTCTGTTATTTCATCAAGAAGAAGCGTCCCGCCGTGCGCCATTTCGAATCTGCCTTTACGCTGCGAATACGCACCCGTAAAAGCGCCCTTCTCATGACCAAAAAGTTCGCTCTCGAGCAGTGAATCCGTAAGTGCCGCACAATTTACCCGTACATAAGGCCCGCGGACTCTTCTGCTGAATCTATGGATCAAAAGCGAGATCAATTCTTTGCCAGTTCCGCTTTCACCTCCGATTAATACAGGTGCACAAGTCGGCGCCGCTTTTTTTGCAAGGTTGATAGTTTTAATCAAACCTGCGCTTTTACCGATTATTGCGGAATTACCGTTCAATGTTTCATCATGATCCGCGATCGCGACATTATGATTCGGCACTAAACTATCCAGCAGATTTTCAATCCTCACTCTGTTCAAAGGTTTTACAAGACAATCGCTGCATCCCGCGTCAACCGCATTCATCACGACATCTAATAATTGCTGATTATGCTGCTGCTGATTTTCAGTATCACAAATTGTAATTACTGGCAGTTGCGGAAAAGCCGCCTTAATTTCACGAATAAGACGAAAATCTATTCTCATTACGGATGAATTATCCACAGATTCACAATTAAAGCTCGTTCTTGAAAAAAATCTAATTCTAATGCTAATTGTCGTTAACCGAAGAAATTCACAAAATTTTAGTCTGTACATACTGACAGTTAAGGATTTTGATAGC
>Ga0209417_1003638_pt1 | contig 20119 bp, 49 predicted proteins | sample RifGroF2_FD_184002 | JGI IMG/M metagenome (GOLD analysis project Ga0209417, IMG submission 184002) | Groundwater microbial communities from Rifle, Colorado, USA - Groundwater F2 (SPAdes) (version 2) | ecosystem: Environmental > Aquatic > Deep subsurface > Groundwater | place: Rifle, Colorado... | reverse complement strand
TACAGATCATTAACAGATTATAATTGTAACGATACATGTACTATTCCAAAAGGAATATTAATGCAGATAGAAAGAATTGATAGGACAACAAACATTGCTTTAAGACCAGAAGGTGGAGGAACATATTATTGGATTAAAGCAAGAGAATTGTTGAACGAAGAATATTTTCAAAGAGTATTTTAAGGAGATTATTATGGAGGAAATTAATATGCATATGAGTATGGAAATAGCATTAAATAAATGTAATAAGAAACAATTAATGTTTATAATTGATAAACTATATCAATCATTAGGTTTAATCTGCGAAGAATGTATTGAGGAGAGCAAATGTCATACTAATAGTCAAAATGCAGTTGAAGATATTCGTAAACATTTAAGTGTATTGAATGATTTTCAATGGCACAGTGATTGTTTTGTAGATAAAATTAGATTCCAAATGGGTGAAATATCTGTGAAGGAAATAAGGAAAATAATGGGATTAGAAATTGAAGAAGAAAATAATCAAAAATGTATTGTATGTGATTGTGATATAGAAGAAGAAAATTTAAAAGTTTGTAATAAATGTGCTAATGAATATAAATTTTAACGAAATTAAATATAATTAATGAGGTGAAAATGAAATTATGAATAAAATTCCATTTGGGCAATTTCTAACTGTTGATAAACAAATATATAAAATTTGTCCAGAATGTAGAACAGAAATATTACCAGAGTGGAAACATGCATATGAGTATGAATGGTGCCCACATTGCGGATTAAACCTTGGTAAAATTAAAAAAGAAATGGGAAGAAAATAAGATCACAAAACGGATATTTTATCACGTTTTTGAAAATGGATAGGGTAGTAAAATGGAGTAAATGGAAGCTGAAGGAGTATGAAAGAGGTAAATTTTATGGTAAGTGAAATAATTAAAAATAGGAGGAATTTTATCATGGAAGAAACAAGTTTAACAAAAGAACAATTGTTGATGAAATCTGATGGTGTTAAAGATTGCGTTAAGTGGATAGAAAAGAAATTAAAAGATGAAAAAGAACAATTAAAATATGTGGAATTCTTATGGTATGTTTGAAGATTGTGGAGAATCATATAAGGTAGTTGTATATGAAAGAAAAGCAAGAATGGAAGCATTAGTTGAAACAAAAATAAGTTTGCAAAAGTATATGAAAAAATTAAAGTATATAGCTGAAGAAGTGTAAAGTTTAAATGCCATAAAATAAATAAGGAGATAAAATATGTATCAAATTCAATATAATTACAATCATGGAACTTGGATAGAAGCAAGATGCTCTAATTGGCTTAAAAATGAAGAAGATGTAATTAAACAATTAGATATTATTAAATCATATAATGCTATAGATATTTGTATCGTACAATTAGTTAATGTAACGAAAAAATTTAATTTTTAGGAGTTGATTAATATGAAAGCAATTAGACAGCAAAGATTAGATGCATTAACTTTTGCGAATGAAGAAATAAAACAAGTTTATGATTTATTAGAAAATATTAAAGAATCAACAACATGTAAAATCACAAAAAATAAAATAGATAAATTTTTAAGTTATAAATTTGAAGTTGATCAAAAAATATTAGGAGGAAATTAATAATGAAGGAATTAAATTTAATAGCAAAAGAAGTAAGAAAACTTTTCAAAGGTAATACTAATTTAAAACAGTGTAAATGTTATGGTGACTTTATAAGTCTTGATTTTAAAGATGTTAACAATTGTCCTATTAAAGAACAAGATATGCATGAATTTATTAATCAAGGATTATTACAAATAGGAATTGATTTAAAAAGTAAAGGATTAACAATATGTTATTGTGATGGTGATTTTATGAGTATACAAGAAATGTTTGTGATAGGATAATACGAAACTTTGAATTGATAAAATGTTAGGGGTGATTTATATGGCAATAAAAAGTTTTAATGAAATATTAGAAGAATTAAAAACTAAGCAAGAAAAATATAATAATTGTGAGCATGAATTAGAAGATAAATCGTGTGGATTTATTACACTTGGTAGATTTGGTGGGAATTGTATAAAACTTTATAAGTGTAAAAAATGTAGTGTAGAATTTACTAAGGATAATAAATATTTGAAAGAAATAAATTATTATGATGAAGGTGGTAGAATTAAATTATGAATAACAATAATGAAATTATTAAAATCACAAATATAACCGTAACTAAAAGAGCAAGTGATTATCATGCTTGCTTAGAAAATAATCATGGAATATGGGGTTGTGGCAGAAATATTTATGAAGCGATAGGAAATGTGATTATGAATCATTCTGAGAAGTTTAATTTAAAGATTGTTGAGGAGGAGTAAATAAAATGAATTATAAAGAAGAATGTTTATGTGGTGGTACTGAATTCTTTAATCAGAGATTCAAAGTATATTTAGGTTATGAAACACAACAATTTAGAATATGTACTAAATGTGGTACAATGAAAATGTTATCAGGTTATTATAACGATGAAGAACAAAAATATATGGATACAATTCAATATAAGAAGAATAAATAAAATGGAGGATTTATTTAAATATGGAAATCAATAAAGAAATGCTAATTTCATTTATTAAAACCCATGAACCACCAATGAAAGATGTTTATATGGTACAAGAAGAACATCCTTTTTGGAGTAAATATGGGCGTATGATCTATGGAATTGGTGATAAGTGGGAGTGGACTTGTGATTTTAGTAAGTTGGAAATATCAGAACTAGAAGAAATAATTAAGAGATTACAATAAAATTTTCATTTGGTGAAATTAAGGAGGTTATTATGAACACACAAGAACAAATTAAATATCTTGAAGGTATTGAAAAATTCATTAAGCACAATATTAATCTTGAATATATTAAACCAGATACTACAGTAGAAGAACTTTTGCAATTTATTAAGAATGTAAAGGAAAATTACATACTAATGATACGGCAGGTTGAAAATATTTTTAATATTAAAGAAGAGAAATGCGAACATGATAATAAATATTTACTTGAAACTTCAGCACCTTATAAAGTACAAGATGGTGATATATTATGTGATAAGAAATATAAATGTAGAGATTGTGGTGAAGAATGGTGGGATAATTTCTGTGATTATTAATTGCGGTTAAATTTTATTTGACACAATATAAATATAATGTTATACTAACAGAAATACATATATAAGGGGTGAATTAAACCATGAATAAAAATTATTTAGAAGAAATTATTTATGAATATATTAAAAAACATCAAGGTCGTAATATTGATAGTTTAGATATAATTAGTCATTTTAAATTACGTGATACATTAATTACACTTAGTAGCTTGGAAGAAAAGAATAGAATTAAACGTGAATATGTTTATGGAGTTAATTATAGATATGTAGTTTGTTAGAGTAATAAAAGTATGAATTTATAAAAATAATTGAGGAGGGTTTAATTATTTGATTACAAATGAAAAAGAAAAATATGAATTAATGTTAATTTATAGCACATTTAATGAATTAGTTGGTTATTTAAAACAAATAAAAATTAAGGATTATATAGAAGATGATACTACTCTTCAATTTTTATTAACGGCTACCAATAATAGATTAATTGACTTTGATAATTTACTATGGGATAATGGAATACTTGGAAGTGAATAAATTTAAGGAGAGACAATCATGAAAAATTGTCCAAGGTGCAATAATAATACCTGGGATATTGAAAAAGACACAGATAATTGTTATTGTAAAAATTGTCATAGTGTATTTTCAATTAAATCAGTAAATGATTATTGGAATAAATATGGTAAATCATGGACAGAAATGACTCCATGTGAATTATGTGCTATTGATGAAAAACAAACAAGAAAACCAAAACCTATGAGAGAAAAATTAGGTGAATATCCTTATCGTTGTCCTATTTGTAAAACTAAACATTTACGTAGAGATGGAGCGTTAGATTGTATAAATGTTTGTTGGAATAAGGTTAAAGAGATTAGATTGAGCTTAAAATAAATATTCAAATAAATGAGGTAAAATATTATGAAATTAACCAATTATCCAATAGATCAAACTTATAGTATTGATAACTGTGTTTGTCCTTATTGTGGTCATGAGTTTGATGGTAAACGTGCTATTAACAATGATTTAGATACAAGAATAATTAAATGTCCTAAATGTGAAAAAGAAATGGAAGTTTATCCATCTGTAGAATATTGGTGTGTGGCGATTAAAGATTGGGAGGATAAATAAATTATGAAATTAGAAGAAATATTAATTAAAATGAAAACAGAAAAATTATGCCCTTCATATTATGGACTAGAAGATTATTATGGTTTAGAATGTGTTGATGGTGATTATATTGTAGATTGTAATCATTGTAGAGAAATGTCAATTAAAAATAATGTAAAAATTAAAGTAGATAAAGAATGTCCAGAGGAAGGAAATATCAGATGTATAGATTGCTCTTGTAATTTATGTGAAAATGATTGTACTGAATGTGATGTTGATGGTTGTGAAACAAGGGAAGTAATATATAAATAAAGGAGTGTATTTTATGAGTAAGAATAAAATTTATGTTGTAACAATGTATAGAAGTGGTAATAGAGATAGTCATTCTTATGTGCTTGGTGCATATATAAAGAAATCATTAGCTTTATCTGAAGCAGATAAAGAAGAAAATGATAGAGGTGGAAAATATTTATCTGAAATACTTGAATATAATTATAATGAAACTAATAGTCAATCAAAAGAAATAAAAGGATTATTTAGATAAATATTAAAACCAAATAAACCTTTCATTAACTTTTAAAGTATAAATTAGAAAGGAATTGATGATGAGAAATATAATCTTAGCAACATTAACTTTATTGTTTGTATTTACATTTTCAACAGAATTATCTTATAGTAAAGGTATTAATAAGCAATTAATTAATCAATCAATAGAATCAATTAATATTCATAATCCTCCTGATATATCTTTAAAATCAGGAAAGGAAAATAATGATTATATAATAATGGAAGCAACTGCCTATGATCTTAGTATTCAATCTTGTGGTAAGTCTTATATTAATTCTTCTAGGGGTATCACTAAAGATGGATATAATTTAAGTAATAAATCTCACAGCGAAGCCTGGGTTGTATCTTCAAATAAATTTCCAATGGGAACTAAATTAAAATTAGAATTTCCAGAATCATATGAAAAATATAATGGAATATATACTGTTAGGGATACTGGGAATTTTAAAAGTAATATATTAGATGTTTACATAGGTGATTTTGGAGAAAAGGTTAATCAAAATACAGTTAAATTTGGAAGAGTAGATGTGAAGGTTTTATTATTAAATAATTAATAGAATATAAAAATAATTGTTGACAATGTAGTTAGGATAGTATATTATATGATTAGTGAATCGGGAGGTGATTATAAATAAATATATTTATTTTAAATTATAACCATAAGAAAAATGCTGAATATTATTGTAATGCCCACGTTGTGAAGCAAATCTCTGAATATTGTCAAATTTTGTCAACTAGCATTTATCTAACTACTGGTCATAATGTGCAAGCAAAAGACCAAGAATTATTTTATAGGTTATATCCAAAATGTAAACATACTATTTTGCCCACGCATGAAAACCATCCTGTGACTGTATGGGCAAGGGAAAGTAAGCAAAATTTTCAATGGTTAATGAGATTATTAGATGAATTACATAAAGAATGGTTATATAGATACAATCATCCTAAAGATAAAATTCATGCAAGTTATTATAAATTTATTGATGGATATGTTGAACCTGATTTACCTGATATTGGATTAACTGAATTTGTTCAATGTATGCCAGATAAGTATAAGAACAAATGTGCTGTTAAAGCATATAGAGATTATTATATAGGTGATAAACAGCATTTATTGAAGTATAAAAGAAGAGAATTTCCAAAATGGTTATTATAAGGAGTGTTTAAAAAATGATTTAATGGGAATGAATTTAACCAATCAACAAATAAGCGATAGATTATATATTAGTACATCTACTGTAAAATCACATGTAAGCAATATATTAAGTAAATTAGGGCAAAATAATAGAGCACAAGCTATAATTTATTCGTTAAAAAGTGGATTGATAAAATTGTAAAATTGTAAAAATAAAATTAAAATTAAAATAAAAGGAGCAGATAATCAATTATGTCTAATAACAAAGAAATTTCTATTGCAACAGTTAAGAAAATTGCTAATGAGGAATTGAAGAATTACATAGGAAAGAAATTCACTGAAGAGAATATTAGAAGTATAATGCAAGACCAATTAAATAAATCTGGTGTAAGTATTGTTTTTGAAGAATTAGGATTAAAACAAGACAATTGGAGTAGAAAATGGGAAATTAAAAATTTTGGTAGATTTAAAAATATGCTTAGTGATTATAATAATCTTGTTAATGATGTTGGGAACAAAGTATTTTTTGAAATTATCAAAGATATTACACCTGAAAATGTTTTACAATCTTTAACAAAAACAGATAAAAATATATTGAGAAAAGCGTATAAAGAAACATTAATTAAATCTTTTGAAGCAAAAATTAGAGTATTAGCAGATAAACATGGTAAACAATATGCACAGGAATTATTTGAGCAATATTTAAGTGAAAGTAAGGAGGAAATAATTAAATGCAAAGATGTTGTATTTACAAATTAAAAGATGGAAAATCAACAGGTTATATGGAAGAATCGCTTAGTAAATATGTTATAGTTGAAGAATTTGCAAAAAATCCTTTAGATAATAATAAAATTATGCAATGTGTTTATAAGCATATTCATATTGAAGATATGGAATATACTAGTAATATATTAGGATATTGTGTTTTACCTTGTGATACTTTTGAAGAATATTTTGAATTGCATATGGAAACTACTGAAATTAATAAGAAACTTAGAGAATTAGGAATAGAGTGATAAATAATAAAAGGAGAATGATTAAATTATGAAATTATCTAATAAACAGGCATTAATAATGTTTGAGATAGTGAAAGGATCGTTAAATATAGCAGATAGGACAGATATGAATATATTTTCTTATAATTATCAACAAAGATTGGAATTAGTTAATCAGATAATAAATCAACAAAATGATGAATTAATAGAATTGCAAGATATAAATAAAAAGAAGGAGAATGATTAAATATGATCAATGTATGAATTGTAATTTAGTTAATATGTGTCAATATAGTAGAGATTATTATATGAATAAAGGTGGAAATTATAAAGAGATATTAAACGTAGATAGTAAAGGTAATTGTCCACATGCACCATTTACTAGAAGAGAAAGTAAAGATTATGAAAAAGTAGAATTTTAAATTAAAAGGAGAATGATTAATATGAGAATAACCATTGACAATAAATTATATTTTAAACCAATCAATTTATCATCTAAACTAACTAAATTTCATGAAAAATTATTTAATGTATCATCAAAAATTTGGCCTTGGGTTTTGACATTTGTAATGTTTTTCGGATTAGCAGTATTAGGATTAAGATGTTTTTAAATTTAATAATACATAATAGAAAGGAAATATAAATATGTTACCTAATAATATTGTAATAGGTAAACCATTAGTAGATTTAAAATTATTAGGAATAGAGAATGATGAAATTACTGTATTTGAAGAAAAAAAATTTTTGCCTAGAATATTAGTAAAACATGGATTCTTTAAATCAACATCTCAAATAAGAAAGAATAGACCAGATTTGTTTATTGAGTTAAATAAATTAGATTTTATTGAATTAAAAATTGGGCATAAAAGATTATGTATAGTTGTTGGAGAATAATAAAATAGAAAGAATGGAGAAGATGTAATATGAATTGTCCACTATGCAATACAGAATTAAAATTAGTAGGAAGTAAAGAAGATGGTTATGTACATGAATTTTATAAATGTGAAAATGAAGAATGTGGCGAGATATTTATTTTGTTGGATGATGGAAGATTGTTTTAGACAGAATTCTGGTTTTATATTAATTAGGAGGGATAAATAAAAATGGATATTAAAGATAAAAGTTTAGAATTTCAAAAAGGTTATATTTATCATAATGATGAATTAATTAAAATATGGAATAATGCAGTTAAATATGATCTATCTTTTAATACACTTATTATTATGCTGAATGATTTTATTAAAGAATCTATTGATACAGTAAATGAAACTGAAAATTTTACTTATAAATGGTAAGGAGGAGGAAAATTAATCGTGAAAATTTACTCATTAAAACATAAAAAACTTGGTAGATTTATTGCACAAACAGTACAAAGTGGTTTTGATATGTTTAATATTAAATTTAATGACACAAAAACTTCAGATTTTCATTATCCTAATCAAGTTATATTTTTTAATAAAAAATATAACAATTATGAATTATGGAATATGGTAGAAATGAATAGAATCCCTAAAGGTGCAGTTATTGAAGATCAAGATGGTAATCAATTAATTTTCACTGGTAAATCTTTTCAAATATATTATACTAATGCCGATTTAGATGAAAAATATGTTGGATTTTGTAAAGGTGATATTTGGAGAATCGTGGATATTAATGAAAGTGAATTATAATAATAAAGGAGTGAAATAATATGATAGTATTCCATGTATGTAGTTACAAGAAATTAGATAAGTATAAGAAAACTGGATACATTATGCCTCCAGTTAGAGCATGGGAAAATATGGAACAAGCAGTAAGAATGAGTAAGAGTACAGGAAGACAAGTTATATTGAGGTTGAGATTTCCTGATAATGCTGATAGGTTGGGTGGACATTATGGACAGGCGAGAGTTTTGAATTATAGGTATGATGTAGGGAGTATTTAATATATAAATGAGAGGAGAAATTAAATCATGAAGAAAATAGTAATAACTTATTATTGTGATGATTGTAAAAGTCAGGTAGAGGATAAGAAACGATTATATCAAGTAGTATATAGTTTGTATTCAAATAATTGTGGTTTTATTGGAAAAGTAGAAAAAGAAGTATGTAGTAAATGTTTTAATTATTATAGTAATTTATACAAAGAATTAGAAGACATTACAAAAGGATGAATTTATTTTAATATTATTCTTGAAAAAACGTAGTAAATTTTAATTTTATGGTTGACAGAATATAAAAATAAATGTATAATGTAAACAGTAAGCACGGGACTGAAACTTATGTAAAATACATAAGAAAAGTATAAGACAGATTATAATAATAAAATATAATATAAAAAGGGGATTATAAACATGACTATGAAAAATGATATGTCTTTTGGAGAATTTAAAGTTTTATTTCAGGAGAATTTTAAACAGTTGGTAAAAGATGCTAGTCATTTGTTTGAAGTAGAATTAGATAAAGATGTATTATGGTCAAAAATCTATCTCGATAGTTTTAAACCAGAAGATAATCCAATCTTTAGACAACGTAGAGAATATGATTGTTCATGTTGTAGAAGTTTTATAAGAAATATCGGCAATGTAGTAGTTATTAAAGACAATCAAATTAAAACCATTTGGGATTTTGAAACTGGTGACACAACATTTCAACCTGTGATTGATGCTTTAGATAAATATGTAAAATCTCATGTTGTTTCAGATGTTTGGATAAGTAAAATTAAAAAAATTGGTACAGATAAGAATTTTGAACAATTAGAAAATGGTAAAGTAATTGAATGGCAACATTTTTACTTGGATTTAGATAGAAAATTTGTTGATGTAAGCGGAAGAAGTGAAGGTGAAATTAGAGGTGGGTTTAGAAGTACCAGAGATGTATTTAAAGGATCATTAGATAAAATTACGGAAGATAGTTTGCTTACTGTTTTGGAGTTGATTTCTCAAAATTCATTATACAGAGGAAAGGAATGGGAATCAGTATTAATTAAATTCTTACAGTATAAAAAAGATTATGATAAATTAGAAACAGAATTGGAGAAAGAAAATTATACATGGGAACAATCTGTAAAAGTAGGAGATGTTGTTGGTAGAATCAAAAACCATTCAATGGGAACATTGCTTATTGATATTAGTGAAGGTATGAATTTAGATAAAGCAGTCAATAAATTTGAATTCATTGTTGGTGACGGTTATAAAAGACCAAATCCTGTATATACAGAAAAAATGAGAAAAGATGCTAAAGAAAAAATTATTGAACTAGGATATATGGATTCGTTAAGCAGAAGATTCGCTACGATTGATGATTTAACTATTAACAATATATTATTCTCTAATAAAGATTCTGCTAAGAAAATGGGAGTAGATGTGTTCGATGAAATGTTGAAAGAAGTTTCTATTAATCCCAAGAAATTTTCTAAAGTAGAGGAAGTTTCTATTGATAATTTTATTAATAATATACTTCCTACTGCAAAAGAAATTGAAGTATTATTAGAAGGAAAACATGTTAATAATATGGTGTCTCTTATTGCACCTGAGAATAAAGATAGCAAAACAATGTTCAAATGGGATAATAATTTTAGTTGGGCTTACAGTGGAAATATTACAGATTCATCTATGAAAGAAAGAGTAAAATCTGCTGGTGGTAAAATTGATGGTGTTTTGAGATTTAGTATACAATGGAATGATGATAAGTATGATGGGAATGATTTAGATGCTCATTGTATTGAACCTAATGGCAATTTGATTTATTATAGTAGTAAAATTAATAGAAATACTACAGGACAATTAGATATTGATATAATCAGTCCTAAAAAAGATATTCCTGCCGTTGAAAATATTACTTGGACAGATAAGAATAGGATGTTAGAAGGTACTTATCAATTTTTAGTTCATAATTATAGTCATAATGGTGGGAAAGGAGGATTTAGAGCAGAAGTAGAATATGAAGGACAAGTATTTAGTTTTGATTATGGTAAAGAATTAAGACAAGGTGAAAAAGTTCCAGTGGCAGAAGTTACTTTTAGTAAAGTTAATGGATTTAGTATTAAGGAGAAATTACCTTCTAATGTGTCAAGTAGAGAAGTATGGGGTTTAAAGACTAATCAGTTTGTGCCTGTGAGTGTTGTTTGTTATAGTCCCAATTATTGGAATTTGCAACAAGGTTGTGGGAATTTACACTATATGTTCATACTGAAGGATTGTTGTAATCCAGAATCACCGAATCCGTTCTTCAATGAATTTTTGAATCAAGAATTGAATGGACATCGTAAGATTATGGAAGCATTGAGTAGTAAAATGGCGGTTAAAGATAGCGATCAACAATTGTCAGGAATTGGTTTTAGTTCAACTAAAAGAAATGAATTAACCGTTAAAGTAAAAGGTAATATAGATAGAATGTTAAAAATTAAATTTTAAAATAAAAAGAAAAAATAAAAACATGGAAGGAGGTGAATAATTATAGGTATAATTAAAAATGAGATAGGTAATCAACATGGAAGATTAAAAGTTTTAAGTTATGAAGGATTAAATAATGATAAAAAAGCACAATGGTTATGTGAATGTAATTGTGGAACAAAAATTATAGTTTCTGGAAAAGATTTAAGAAATGGAAATACTGTTTCTTGTGGATGTCATAAAAGAGAAATTGCTACAAAGCATGGATTATATAAACATCCACTATATAGAGTTTGGACTGATATGAAAGATAGGTGTTATAATAAAAATAATAAACATTATAAAGATTATGGTGGTAGAGGTATTACTATTTGTGATGAATGGAAAGATGTAAAAATATTTTATAAAGATATGATAACTACATATGAAAATCATAAATCACAATACAAAACAACTCAATTGGATAGAATTGATAATAATAAAGGATATTGTTTTGAAAATTGTAAATGGTCAACTGCAATCGAAAACGCAAATAATACAAGATTATTAAAAGAATTTATTGCAATTAGTCCAGATGGGGAAATTTATGAATCTTTGAGTCAAAGTATTTTTGCTAGAGAGAATAATTTAAAAGTAGTTAGTATTAATAATTGTTTAAATAAAAGACAATTATCTCATAAAGGATGGAAATTTAATTATAAAGGAGAATAATATTATGAAAATTGAGAAAATGTTTGAAATTGCGGTAAGGAATAAATTTAGATTTCAATTTAATGGTATGATTAATTCTGAGGATTTATTCGACCTTTCAGTTAAAGACTTAGATTCTATCTTTAAAACTTTAAATTCTCAGTTGAAACAAACAAGAGAAGAATCTTTACTTGATGTAAAAACACAACAAGATCAAGAGTTAGATATGAAGATTGAAATTGTTAAGCATATTGTTAAGATTAAACTAGAAGAAGAAGCAAAGAGAATTAAAGCAAAAGAAAATAAAGAGAAGAAGCAGAAATTGATGGAAATTTTAGCGAATAAGGAAGATCAAGATTTGCTAAATAAATCAAAAGAAGATATTCAAAAAATGCTTGATGAATTGGAATAGTTAGTAGTTTAGGGAGTATAGATGAATTAATGTTTATACTCCTTATAATCAGATTAAAGTATGATGATTATAAAAGAATTAGACGAACAACAATGTATTAATAGATTAGGTTATGAAAATATTACATTAGATGAATTAATTAAAGATAATATTTTATATATGTATGATTTAATTGATAAATGTGATGAGTGTGGTCTTTGTTGGATGAATAAAGAAGAAATTGAATGGTATATGAAGAAAATAGGAGTATTTTAAGATATGATTAAAGTTTAGATTTGTGACGATATTGAAGTATAAGGAGAGAATTATTATGGAAGATTCTTTAGTGCAATATTATATAGTTAATCAAGAATTAAACATGAGTAAAGGGAAAATTTCTGCCCAGGTAGCACATGTAGCGACAATTATAACATTTGAAAATTTATATAATTGTAAAAATGCTAATGAACATATTAAATTTATGGAATGGTATAAGAATGATCAGAAGAAGATTGTATTAAGAGGTAAACAAAAGGATTTAGAAAAGTTGGTTGAGCAAGGATTTTATTTTATAAGAGATAATGGACTAACAGAAATTGCTCATGGAAGTTTGACGTGTGTGAGTTTAGGTGTTATGTGGAAAAGTGAAGCACAGAAGTATATTAAGAGATTACAATTATTGTAAAGGAGATTAAATATATGATTAAATTTTATGATAAAAGTTTTGCTATAAATAAAAGTGATAAAATAGAAATACATAATATATGTGGAAAATATAGGGTATGGGTTAATGAACAAGAAATACCAGAATATAGAGTAAAAGATTATATTAAAACGCTCATAAAATATTGTATAGATATGGATGAATGGAAAAATAGTTGGCATATGAATTATGGTTCGTATTTATATGATGAAAAAATGTTAGCAGAGTTAATTAAAATAATTGATAATAAAATAGGATGCAGAAAACAAGAAATAGAATTACTTGAAAAGTGTAAAATTGTAATGTTAGATACTGTAATTAAAGATGATTAATAAAAAGTAAAATAGGAGTGATAAATATATGAGTTATCAACAAGCATGGGAAGAACTTAAAGAATGGTTATCAAGAAGTCAGATAATTGTTAAAGAATTTATAGATGATGATGAAATAAGTAACGATAGATATTTTTCTTTTAGATTAGGTGAAAAATTAAGAACAACGAGAATGATTTATAATAAGATGGATAGATTAGAAAAATATTTATTGATGATGGAAGATGTAAACTTGTAACAAGTCCTGAATTAGAGTATTTTAGTAATTATTTTAATGAAATATGTGATAAATATGAAGGACAATGGATTGCAATTAAAGGAGATAAAATAGTTGGTCATGGTGATACGTTGAGTGAGGCACATGAAATGGCAAATAATAATGGATATGAAAAGTTTATAACTACAAGAGCGAATAGAGATGGATGGGATTGTGATTATATGAGTTTATTAGGGTAAAGAGAGGATGTTAATTATGAAATATATTAAATTAAAATGTGAACAATATGATTGTGAAGCAGAAATTTTAATAGCAATTAATGATTGGTATAATAAAGAATTTGAAAGTAAAATTCAAGATTTTTATATCTGTCCTATTTGTAATTCTTTGGTTCATCCAGATAAAGAAAATTGTATTATTGAAATATAATATTATCACAAAGAGTTCATTTGGTTTTAATTTAAAGAGGTGATTTTATGGGACAAATTGTGTATTGTCCAAAATGTGATAATGTAACTTCAATCAAAGAAAAATGTAAATTTTGTGGTGGTAAAGGAGTAGTTTTTAAAGGTAAGAATGGGTATAGTAAGATTAAGAAATAAAGGAGGAATAATTATATTATGAATATAAATAAAGATTTATTAAAAACTATAGAAGATAGTATGAATCATAAAGGATTAAGTATTGAATTAAAATCTGATTTTAATAAAAATTTCTTTATTGTTAGTAAAGAACTTGAAGATGACAATATAAGAACTTATATTAATGCAAGTAAAATGGACAGTTATATGTTTTTATATACATTTGCAAAAATGTTAAAAAATAATGAAATAGAAATAAATTTTAAAGAAAATGCAAGTGAACATGATATTAATTATCTTAAAAAATTAAGTAAAAGTATGTAATAGGACTTTTATTATAATTTAGAAAGGAGAATCAAATATGAGATATATTAATGAATATAATTTAAATATGTGTATTTTAGAATATTATAAAGGACAACCTTGTATTATGGATAATAGAGATTGTGAGAAATGTCCAAAATTTTTAAAATTAAAAGAAAATTATAATAAAAATAATAAAAGGAGATAAGAATATGAATTATACACCTACTCCTTGGTTTATTGAAGAAGATAAATTAACTTGGAATCTTTATGGTGGTAATGGTATGATACCGTTAAAAATTATTAAAGCACCTAAAAAGAGCAAAGAATATGCAGAATATTGGCCTTTTAAGGGAGATGCTAATTTAATTTGTGCTGCTCCAGATATGTATGAAATATTAAAGAGATGTAAACAATTTTTAAATGAGATGACTTGTACTGATGAGGAATTGGAATGGATGGTTAATGAAGTAATTAAGAAAGTAGAGGGAAATGATGTTATTGTTATGGACAAATATTTAACACGTTTAGAATCATTGCCTGAAGATACTAGACCTAAAATAAATAAAATAACTAATGAAATTAAATACAAGTATTCTATTTCAAACAATAAACAGATTGCACCAAAATTAAAATGTTGTCCTATTTGTGGAGAATTAGATAATAATGAAGAACAAGAACATATTTTAGTTAGATATGAGAGTTGGCATGTTGATTTTTATTGTGATAAATGTGGATTTAATGGTTCTGTGGATTATTTAAAGCCTGATGAATGGAATCCAGAGGTGGAAGGGAAGGAGATTGTGTTTTAAAGTTGGAATAAGATAGTAAAAATTAACAAAATAAAAATATAAAAATGGTTACATAGGACAAACATTGGGCATAATATATATTATAGAAGTGAAAAATAAATATAATATATATTAAGGAGTGGGTAAAATGATAGTTAAAACTCAAAGTGGTAATGCTGTTAATGCTACTAATGCTCAATGTTTTAGGAAAGAGGAAGAGGTTGATTGGAGAAGTTGGTGTCCTGAGAGGGGTAGTGTGATACTTGTTAATTTTGGTGATGACAAAACAAAAATTGATTCTGAAATTAAGAATATTCGTCCGGCAGTTGTATTGTCTAATAATATGGGGAATAGGTATTCAAGTATTTTAAGTGTTGCACCGTTGACATCAAAAACAAAAACTAATATTCCCGTTCATATTCATGTAGGAATTGAAGACAAATTAAAAATGGACAGTATTTTATGTTTGGAACAGACTTCCTGCGTGAGCAAGAGGAGAGCGTTAATTGACGGTAAGTTTATGATTATATGTAAATTGAGTGAAAAATTAATGAAGGAGATTGATAGAGGATTGATGGTACAAATGGGGTTAGTGTGATTGTGATTATATAATAAAAATATAATATAAAAAATATTAATATACATATTATGAAAGGATGTGATGTTTATGATTGTATAGAAAATTTAAAAAATTACATTGTTTTTATTATAATTTAAAAATAAATTAATAAAAGGAGGATATTTATTGGGTAAAAAGAAAAATACAGAAAAATATAAATTAGAATTAGAAGTGATAAATAAAGAAAGAGGTACAAATTTAAAATTAAAAGATGGTGTTGAGTATGTAAATAATAATACTAAAATAATCCATATATGTACATGTGGTAAGGAATGGGACGCAACACCAAGTAATATTTTAAGAAATACTAAGAGTTGTGGATTATGCATTACGTTAGAAGACTGGTGTTTGTCTAATAATAGACAAGATATTCTTAGTAGATGGGATTATAAATTAAATGATAAAAACCCAAATGAAATAAATTATGGTACAAAAAAGAAATATTATTTTAAATGCCCAAAAGATATACATAAAAGTGAATTGAAAAGTGTTTATGATTTTACTGGTGAATATGAAAGAAATGTTAAGTGTAATCAATGCAATTCTTTTAAATGTTGGTGTTTAGATAATAATCGTCAAGATGTATTAGAAAGATGGGATTATGAATTAAATAATAAAAATCCTGATGAAGTATTATTTGGTACAATAGAAAAATACTATTTTAAATGTCCGAAAGGAATACATAAGAGTGAATTAAAAAATATTAGTAATTTTACTAGTGGTCAAGAAGGTTCTATTGAATGTAATCAATGTAGTAGTTTTGCCCAGTATAATATTAATAATATAGGTGAAGATTTTTTAGAGAAGTATTGGGATTATAATAAGAATACAGTTGATCCTTGGGAAATTAGTTATGGTAGTAATAACAAAGTTTATATTATTTGCCAAGAAAAAGATTATCATGAAAGTTATGAAATAATATGTCCAGATTTTTCAAGAGGAGTTAGATGTAGTTATTGTAAAGGAGATAATTTAATACATCCTTTAGATTCATTCGCTCAACATTTAAAAAATTTATATGGTAATAATGCTTTAGACTTATATTGGGATTACAATAAGAACAATAATATAAATCCTTGGCAAATATATAAAACTAGTCGTAAGTTAAAAGTATATATAAAATGTCAAAATAAGGATTACCATAAAAGCTATCCTATAACACCCTCAAGTTTTGCAAATGGTAATAGATGTCCTTATTGTAGTCATTGTAATGGTAAAGTTCATATATTAGATAGTTTAGGTTTTTTATATCCTGAATCATTAGAAGTATGGTCAGATAAAAATGAAAAATCTCCTTATAAATATGCACCAAGTAGTAATGAAAAAGTTTATTGGAAATGTATAAAAGGCAAACATAAAGATTTTCCTAGGGTGATAGAAGTTTCTAAAAGATTTAATTTTCGATGTCCAGATTGTTCTTATGAACAAAAAGATTCTATTATGGCCACAACATTAAAACAAGTATTAAAGTATGAATATCCAGATACTATATGGGAATATGATGCTGGTTTTAGAGGTTTAAATGGAGGAGTTAGTTGTTATGATATATTTGTACCTGAATTAGATAGTCTATTAATTGAATGTCAATCAGAATATCATGATAATCCCGCAAAACAAGAGTTAGATAAACTAAAGAAAGAGTATGCAATAAATAATAGTTATAATTATTTAGCAATGGATAAAAGAGATTATACACCATTAGAAGCAATTCAGTTATTTTTCTCTGAAATTAAGAAAATACCAAATTATATAGATATATCAAAAAATACAAATTTTAACTGGGATTTAGATAAAGCACAAGAATTATTAAATGAAGGATATACATATCAAGAAGTAGCAGATTTAGTTGGAGCAACATATACTTCTTTATCAGATTGCGTTAAAAGAAAAACTATTATAAAACCAGAAAATTATAAAATTGCTAAACCAAATAAATATGTTAAAGTAGTACGTTTAGATAAAATAAATAGTAAAATTTTTAAAATATATAAATCAGTAACAGATGCAGCAATTGATATAGGAGATATAAGTTATATAAGTAATATATCTACTGCATTAAATAAAAGATATAGAACAGCATACGGTTTCAAATGGATGTATTATGATGAGTACATAGAATTAAATGGCGATATAAAAGAAAATATAAATACATAATAATAAAAAACAAAAGGAGAGATAATTATAAGTTGATTGAATTCATTATAGGATCGTTTTTATATGCTAAATTTAAAAAAGGTTATAAATTAAAATACATATTTAGTTATCCATACATATTTACAATAGTACCACCTTTATTATGTGCCATGCTGTACATATATTTAGAATATTGTATCTTTAATCAGCAATATTGGTTTTTACCTTATCAACATTTAATCAAAACTATTACTTTGTTGAGTTACGTTCCGTTACTTTATACATATAAATTATATAAAAATGATAATGAAAAATACATAAATAATGAAATAATGCAAGTATTAACTTCACCTATGTTTAAAGCTGGATTTTGTTTATGGTTAGGTTCTACATTGAATAAAATTGTTATAAATGCTAATAATGGTATGCCAGTTTTCCCTAGTAATACGTATTGGACTGGGTACGCAAAACCAGAATTTATACAAGATGGTATACATATATTAGGCAATGCCTATACAAAATTAATTCCTCTAAGTGATTGGATAGATATTTTTTACTCTGTGCTTTCACCTGGTGATATATTAATTCGTATATTTGCATTTATAATACTATTTTATGCTATAGAAAAATCTAATAAAATACTAACAAAATGATAAAATAAATGTTGACACTTGATCAACTCTGTGGTAATATATAAATAGAAAAAGTTGCTAAAGGAGTTGGTCAAGTGGCACAAAATATTACAAATGCAATATTAAATTTTTTGAGTATTAGCTTATTTGAGGAATTTATATGGGTTTTGTTAATTCTGATATTTTTAAAGAGATTTGATTTACTTGACAGATATATGTGGAAAGAAAATGTAAAGTGGATATTTTTACCTACGATTTTAACGTCAATTTCAATCAATATATTTATATACATAATACCAAATATTATTCTGAAGTTTTTTGTTTCAATAATTATATTATATTATTCTATGAATTATATTTTAGTTAGAACAGACCCATTAGAAGAAAAAATAGAATGGTATAAAATAGTTATAAGTATAATATTTAGTATGTTTATAATAGCAATGTCAGAAGCAATATATGTACCAGTAATGTTTAAAATATTTAATCAATCTATGGACTTATTAAATAAAAACATGTTGTTGAAATTTATAATGAATTTACCTGCAAAAACATTTCAACTCTTAACAATTTATTTTGTATATAAAAAATATAATGATAAAAATGAGAAATATATTTCTAATATTTTAAAAGATAAGTTATTAACTTTAACAACGATTATTTTTTCAGGTTTAATATTATTTGTACTAGCATATATTGTAAAATTCACTTTTAATTCTGAAATAATTAATAAATATTCATTGCTAACACAGGTATCAATTAGTGTTTTAATAACAGTTATACCAATAATATTAGTATTTCTTTATATTATACCAATTAATTATTTATTGTCACAATTATTTAGAGTGCAACAGAATTATCAGCAAATGTACGATGATGTTGATGATACTGATGTATAAATATAACAAATTGAAAGGAGGTGAAATTTTATTATGAAAAAATTTGCTTTTTTAATTAGTGTTAGTGCTGGTTTTGTTGCTTTAGTTAGTTTTGCAATGACTAACCAAGTAGCATCTTTTATGGGCTTTAATCAACCGAAATCTCCTTCTATGTTAGTAAAGTAATCGCTACATAGAAATATTCTAAAGTAGAGTGTTTATTTCCTCTACTTTAGAATAACAAAATAATAAAAAATATATTGTGTTATAAAGCAAAGTATGGTAACATATAAGTATAATATATAACAAAAATATAAAAATAGGGAGTGGCAAAAATGATTTTATTTAATAGAAAAGAAACTAGTAAAAAAGAAACTAAAGAAATTGTTGTAGACAAAAAATTAAAAAAAGAATTAGCATTTTTAGTATTTAAAGCAAAGGGTAGATTAGATATTGAGCAATTCGCAAAAAATATGAAATTATTTGATCATGTACCAATTGAAAATTTATTAAAAGGAAATTATAGTGTATTGCCTGATAGAGGGTTATTAAGGAAAATTTCTGATTATAGT
>Ga0209417_1003636_pt1 | contig 20123 bp, 14 predicted proteins | sample RifGroF2_FD_184002 | JGI IMG/M metagenome (GOLD analysis project Ga0209417, IMG submission 184002) | Groundwater microbial communities from Rifle, Colorado, USA - Groundwater F2 (SPAdes) (version 2) | ecosystem: Environmental > Aquatic > Deep subsurface > Groundwater | place: Rifle, Colorado... | reverse complement strand
GGAGTACGATCGCAAGGTTGAAACTCAAAGGAATTGACGGGGGCCCGCACAAGCAGTGGAGCATGTGGTTTAATTCGATGCAACGCGAAGAACCTTACCTAGGCTTGAAAGGCAAGCGACAGGGTATGAAAGTACCCCTCCAGCAATGGCGCTTGTACAGGTGCTGCATGGCTGTCGTCAGCTCGTGCCGTGAGGTGTTGGGTTAAGTCTCGCAACGAGCGCAACCCCTACCATTAGTTGCCATCAGGTTATGCTGGGCACTCTAATGGGACTGCCTACGCAAGTAGTGAGGAAGGTGGGGATGACGTCAAGTCAGCATGGCCCTTACGTCTAGGGCTACACACGTGCTACAATGGGTACTACAACGGGTTGCTAAACCGCGAGGTGGTGCTAATCCCTTAAAAGTATCCTCAGTTCGGATTGCAGTCTGAAACTCGACTGCATGAAGCTGGAATTGCTAGTAATCGCGCATCAGCACGGCGCGGTGAATACGTTCCCGGGCCTTGTACACACCGCCCGTCAAGCCATGGAAGCCGGGGGTACCCAAAGCCAGTGACCTAACCGCAAGGAAGGAGCTGTCTAAGGTAAAACCGGTGACTGGGGCTAAGTCGTAACAAGGTAGCCGTACCGGAAGGTGCGGCTGGATCACCTCCTTTCTAAAGAGTAATCAGTTGTACCACTATTGATTTCTTAGTTACTCACTTTTTTTATTTTTTCTGAGCAGCTTTTGGCTGCGGTGAGATAATCACGGGCCTGTAGCTCAGATGGTTAGAGCGCACGCCTGATAAGCGTGAGGTCAGTAGTTCAATTCTACTCAGGCCCACTTTAGGGTGCTGTGTTTATTTAAAACCTGAAGTACCCTTAAGAAATTAAGGGGCTATAGCTCAATTGGGAGAGCGCCGCCCTTGCAAGGCGGAGGTTAACGGTTCGATCCCGTTTAGCTCCACAAAATTGTTCTTTGAAAGATTGAAAGAGTAGAAAATTACAAACTGTAATTTTCACTGAGTCTGTAATAGTAATATTTATAATATATAACATCTATCTTGTATTAAAATTTTTTGGCTAAGTTATTAAGGGCACACGGTGGATGCCTTGGCACAAAGAGGCGATGAAGGACGCGATTACCGGCGATATGCCACGGTCAGGTGGAAATAACCTAATACCCGTGGATTTCCGAATGGGGCAACCCTTCTCAAGTAATGTTGAGAAACTCTTATCTGAATTCATAGGATAAGCAGAGCTAACCCAGGGAACTGAAACATCTCATTACCTGGTGGAAAATAAAACAAATGTGATTTCCTGAGTAGTGGCGAGCGAAACGGAAATAGCCTAAACCGTTCAACATGTTAAAGGTCGTGACCGTTGTGTTGACGGTGTTGTGAGAGCTTTTAGGTCGATTTACGATTAGACCAAGAAGTAAAAAACTATATTGTTAACTGAATGTTCTGGAAAGTTCAACCATAGCGGGTGATAGTCCCGTAAGTGAAAACAATGTAACTTCTTAAAGAATTCTCAAGTAGCACGGAATAAGTGGAAGTCTGTGTGAATCCGGCAGAACCATCTGCTAAGGCTAAATACTCCTTTGTGACCGATAGCGTATAGTACCGTGAGGGAAAGGTGAAAAGTACTCCTAACAGGAGAGTGAAATAGTACCTGAAACCGTGTGCTTACAAGCAGTTGGAGTGGCGCTTCGGCGCTATGACAGCGTGCCTTCTGGATAATGAGCCTACGAGTTAGTCGTCACTTGCAAGGTTAACCCCGTAACGGGGGAAGCCGTAGCGAAAGCGAGTCTGAATAGGGCGATTTAGTATGTGGCGCTAGACGCGAAACCGGGTGATCTACCCTCGTCCAGGATGAAGTGAGGGTAAAACCTCATGGAGGTCCGAACTAGTGTGGGTTGAAAACCGCTTGGATGAGGTGAGGGTAGGAGCGAAAGACCAATCAAACTCGGAGATAGCTCGTATTCCTCGAAATAGCTTTAGGGCTAGCGTCGAGTAAAAATGTAAAGGAGGTAGAGCACTGATTGGGCTAGGGCTGTCACAACGGTACCAAACCCAGACAAACTCCGAATTCCTTATACATGTTTCTCGGCAGTCAGGCTACCAGGGATAAGCTTGGTGGCCAAAAGGGAAAGAACCCAGACCAACAACTAAGGTCCCTAAACAGTAGTTAACAGAGAAAGGATGTTAAGTTGCTTAGACAACTAGGATGTTGGCTTAGAAGCAGCCATTCATTTAAAGAGTGCGTAATAGCTCACTAGTCAAGCGACTTAGCGTCGACAATATCCGGGACTAAAACTACTTACCGAAGTTATGGGCTTCGATTTATTTCGGAGCGGTAGAGGAACATTCCATTTGCAGCGAAGGTGTATCGTGAGGTATGCTGGAGCGAATGGAAAAGCAAATGTAGGCATTAGTAACGATAAACAAGATGAAAAATCTTGTCGCCGAAAATCTAAGGTTTCCTGAGCAATGTTAGTCATCTCAGGGTTAGTCAGATCCTAAGCCGAGGCTGAAAGGCGTAGGCGATGGTAAACAGGTTAAAATTCCTGTACCTGGTGTAAATCGTTTGACCGTAAGGAGTGACGCAGGAGTGAAAGATCAGCCACCTGTTGGATTAGGTGGTCTAAGCATGTAGGTGGAAGACGTTGGCAAATCCGCGTTTTCTTAACACTGAAGTGCAAACGGGAGTCCTTTGGACACAAACTGATCCTAATCATGCTGCCGAGAAAAACTTCGTACGGGAGAGTTGCATCAGACTGTACCGCAAACCGACACAGGTAGATGGGTTGAATATACTAAGGCGCTCGAGTGAGCCGTGGTTAAGGAACTCGGCAAATTAACCCCGTAAGTTAGCAAGAAGGGGTGCCCCGAGCAATCGGGGCCGCAGTGAAATGGCCCAAGCGACTGTTTAACAAAAACACATGTCTCTGCTAAGTCAATTAAGACGATGTATAGGGACTGACACCTGCCCGGTGCTGGAAGGTTAAGGGAAGAGGTTAGCGCAAGCGAAGCTTTGAACCGAAGCCCCAGTAAACGGCGGCCGTAACTATAACGGTCCTAAGGTAGCGAAATTCCTTGTCGGGTAAGTTCCGACCTGCACGAATGGTGTAACGATTTGGGCACTGTCTCAACCACGGGCTCGGTGAAATTGTGGTACCGGTGAAGACGCCGGTTACCCGCATATGGACGGAAAGACCCCGTGCACCTTTACTGCACCCTAATATTGGGTTCGGGTAAGGCATGTGTAGCATAGGTGGGAGGCTTTGAAGCCGGGGCGCTAGCTTCGGTGGAGCCAACGGTGAAATACCACCCTTGTTTTGCCTGGATTCTAACCTCAGCCCTTGAATCAGGGCTAGGAACAGTGTTAGGCGGGTAGTTTGACTGGGGCGGTCGCCTCCTAAAATGTAACGGAGGCTCTCAATGGTTCCCTCAGCATGGTTGGTAATCATGCGGCGAGTGTAAACGCAAAAGGGAGCTTGACTGCGAGACTTACAAGTCGAGCAGGTGCGAAAGCAGGAGTTAGTGATCCGACGGTAGCGAGTGGAAGTGCCGTCGCTCAAAGGATAAAAGGTACGCCGGGGATAACAGGCTGATCTTACCCAAGAGTTCATATCGACGGTAAGGTTTGGCACCTGGCTGAAGAAGGTCCCAAGGGTTTGGCTGTTCGCCAATTAAAGCGGTACGTGAGCTGGGTTCAGAACGTCGTGAGACAGTTCGGTCCCTATCCTATGCGGGCGCTGGATACTTGAGAAGGGTCGCTTCTAGTACGAGAGGACCGAAGCGAACGAACCTCTAGTGCACCAATTATCACGCCAGTGGTACAGTTGGGTAGCTACGTTCGGTTGTGATAAGCGCTGAAAGCATCTAAGCGCGAAGCACGCTTCAAGATGAGGTATCCCTTAGCTTTAAGCTAACTAAAGACTCCTCGGAGATGACGAGGTTGATAGGCTGCAAGTGTAAGTCCGGTAACGGATTCAGCTGAGCAGTACTAATAAGTCGTGCGGCTTAGCCATTATTTTTTATCAAGATATGGTTGTTTTTTTTACTTACTCTTTCTTCTTTCATTTTTATTTTTTTCTGGTGATTATAGCTAAAGGGTTCCACCTCTTCCCATTCCGAACAGAGAAGTTAAGCCTTTATACGCCGATGGTACTGCATGCGCAGGTGTGTGGGAGAGTAGGTAGTCGCCAGATTTTATTTTAAGCCCTATCGATCTTCGTTAGGGCTTTTTTATTTTTAAATATCAATTAAGTCTCTTAAAAATCGTGTTCCCCAGGAATGAAATTTTGAAGACCTTTAAATATTTGTTAGTCAACCTTCATTAAGTGATGAATTATTGGTTTGCTCTTCTAATCTATAAAGTACCTTCAAATAAATAATCCTTCAAATGACTCTATTCATTTTCTAACTTATTCTTTTTTACTTTTTCATTTCTTTTCTTATTCACTGCCACTTTGCTAAATTGTATTATCATTTTCAAATATTTATCGAGCTGTGTGAAATGAAACTTACAGATTTATTAAATGAATCCTCTATTATTCCAGAATTAAAAGGCGATACTAAAGAAGCGGTGATTAACGAATTGATCGATTTGTTCATCGATGACCCAAGGGTTAAAGATATTGAAAAAGTCCGCCAGTCAGTTTTGGAGCGGGAAAAAATAATGTCAACCGGAGTTGGGAAAGGCTTTGCTATTCCTCACGGGAAAACCGATCTGGTAACAGAAATCATCTGTGCATTTGGAAAGTCTTCAAACCCAATTGAGTACCAGGCGTTAGACGCCCAGCCGGTTTTCTTAATTTTTCTTTTAATCGGAAAAGACAATCTTGTCAGTCTTCACATAAAATTGCTAAGCCGAATTTCCAGAATGATGACCAAAGACACGATGCGTGAGAAGCTGTTAGCCGCAAAAACAAAGGCTGAAATAATGCATGTCTTTAAGGAAGAAGAGGAAACTTATTTTGATCTGTAAAGTGTAGGAATGTGCTGATGATAAAAGCAATTTACGGAACCAAAGATGTTCTTCCGAAAGATATTGAGAAGTGGAATTATCTAGAAGAATTGGTGAAGAAAGTATTCTCATCTTTTAATTATAAAGAAATTCGCACCCCGATATTTGAAGAAACCGGATTGTTTTCCCGCAGCATTGGCGAAGAAACTGATATTGTAAGTAAAGAGATGTACACCTTTTTTGATAGGGGAGAAACCAGCATAACACTTCGTCCTGAAATGACAGCCTCGGTTGTTCGCGCATTCATCGAACATTCTTTAGCCAACCAATCTTCACTAAATAAATTATTTTATATCGCGTCAATGTTCCGGCAGGAACGACCGCAAGCCGGAAGACTTCGTCAATTTCATCAATTTGGCGCTGAAGTTTTAGGCAGCGCTTCTCCGTTGTTAGATGCTGAAATCATTATTCTTGCATACACAATATTAAAATCACTCGGATTAGTAGACATCACCGTAAAAATAAATTCTCTCGGAATTACTTCCTCAAGAAAAACATATATTGAAATACTTAAAAGATATTTAGAACCTCACTTAACTGAACTATCTGAAGATAGCAGAAAAAGATTTGAAAAGAATGTTCTTAGAATTTTCGACAGCAAATCTGAAAACGATATTCAAATTATGAACGACGCGCCGAAACTTATTGATCATTTGGATGATGAGAGTAAACAAGAATTTCAAATCGTTCAAAATATGCTGCAAACTGAAAAAATTCCGTTTGTGCTTGATTCAACATTAGTTCGCGGATTAGACTATTATTCAAAAACTACCTTTGAAATAGTTAGTGGAAGTGTCGGTTCCCAAAGCGCGTTATGCGGCGGCGGAAGATATGACGGACTGATTGAATTGCTTGGCGGAACTCCAAATCACGGAGTAGGTTTTGCAGCAGGAATTGAAAGAATTCTCCTTGCATTACAAAATGAAAAAACCGAATTGCCTGAAACTTCCCCGCTTGATGTTTACGTTGTTCTTTTGAATAAGGAACTGACCAACGACTATTATTTGTTCGCAACCGGGTTAAGAAAAAACAATTACAAAGTTGAAATTGATTATCTTTCACGCAGCGTTAAAGCGCAAATGCGTGAAGCCAATAAGCTGAACTCAAAATTTGTTATTTTGTTTGGCGGAGAAGAATTTACTGAAAGAAAAATTGTTTTAAAAGAAATGAGCACCGGATCGCAGCAAGTAATACCGCTTGAAAAAGCGGGTGATGAAATTTTATTAACGTTAGGTGTATAAATGCCCTTACGGAAACTCGAAGAAATGCCAAAGGTTTCTAAACCGAGAAAAAAAACGATCGCAAAAATTAAGAGCGCAACTCCGCAAAAAAAGGAGAGTTCGGTAGAGTACATCGTAAACATATCGTTTAAGTATGATCAGATTTTGAAGAAACAATTTTCCGTTATTTCATTATCCACCGTTAAACTTTTTACAAGTTTGTCTTATGAAATTTCTGCAGATGTTCAAAAAGGAAAAAATGCGATCGATATTAGTATTCTTGGTTTAAATACCCGTCAATCTTATTACGTTTCTCCAAATCCTGCCACCACCGAACTTCTCTTTGAAAATCTCTTTGGAAAATATTCCGTAAACATTATCAAGCAAGACGGCAGTATTAACAGCGCATTGTTCGATTTTAATATTTACAAAAAAGAGATCAAACTAAGCGAGATCAGTTTGCCGAAGAAAAAAAATAATCGGATATTTGCGAAGTTTGAAGTTACACCCGAATCTTTTTCATTTAAATAAAAGAATTTTATGTATCCTGAATTATTAAAACTTGGACCGCTTACCGTTTACAGCTACGGCTTTATGCTTGCTCTTTCTTTCATCGTTTCAAGTTATCTTTTGACAAAAGAAGTTGAACGAAAGGGGTTGGAGGCGAACATCGCCTCTGAGGTAACACTGCTTGCAATCATTTTCGGAATTGCGGGAAGCAAACTTTTTCATCTGTTTGAAAACTGGGGCGACTTTCTTGCGGATCCGTTCGGAATGATTTTCTCCGCCGGTGGATTAACTTTTTACGGCGGATTGATCCTTGCTATTGTTGCAATTATGATTCTTCTTAAACAAAAAAAAATTCCTTTCCTTTACATTGCAGATGCAGCTTCTCCTTCGCTTGCACTTGCATACGGTATCGGAAGAATAGGCTGTCATTTAGCGGGTGACGGTGATTATGGAATTCCCACTTCTTTACCATGGGGAGTTAATTACGAAAACGGAATTGTAAAACCTTCGCTCATGTTTCAAGGAAGTGAAATAGCAAAAAATTTTCCGGGTGGAATTGTTCCCAACAACACACCGCTGCACCCAACACCGATGTATGAATTCTTCGTTGGACTAATAATCTTTTTTATTCTGTGGCAGTTAAGAAAAAAAGAATACAAGATGGGAATTTTATTCATGATCTATCTCATCTTTTCCGGCATTGCCAGATTTTTCGTTGAGTTTATAAGATTAAATCCCCTACTCCTTTTCGGTTTATCGGAAGCGCAGTTAATTTCACTTGGATTAATTATCGTAGGAATAGTTGGAATTTTCTTCATCAATAAATTTCCAGAACGATTTAATTTTGCGCCGGCACCGATAAAGCAACCTTCACCAAAACATACAAAAAAATGAAACTGATCGTTGGGCGTAAACCGGTTCTTGACGCGATAAATGCTGGTGAAAAGCTTGAAAGTGTCTTCATTCTTTTCGGTCAGCAAGGACCAATAATTGATGCGATCCGTGTGGCTTGTACAAAGCGCGAAATAAAATGCTCGCAAGTGAAGTTGGAAAAATATCAATCGCTGGTAAAAGATGTGAATGCGCAAGGCGTTGTTGCAGTAGGAAATGAAGTTACCTATTTCAATTTGAAAGATATTATCAATCGGGCAAAAGCAAGTCCAAAAAATAAATTTCCCTTGCTTCTTATTGTCGATTCAATCCAGGATACACATAACCTTGGCGCGATTTTACGAACTGCGGAATGCGTCGGTGTAGATGGAATTGTTTTAACGAAATTTAATTCCGCGCCGATAAATGAAACCGTGATGAAAACTTCTACGGGCGCGGTTAATCATTTAAAGATTTGTCTCGTTGGAAATGTTGTTCAGGCAATTCAAGAGTTGAAAGAAAGCGGATTTTGGATCATCGGCTCAACGTTGAACAACTCCAAATTTTATGATGAGATCGATTATAATTTCCCTTCAGCGTTAATTGTAGGGAATGAAGAAAAAGGAATGCGAAAACTTGTAGCTGATCAGTGTGACTTTCTTGTAAAAATTCCGATGAAGGGGAAAGTGCAATCGTTAAATGTTTCGGTTGCGACTGGGGTTTTGTTGTTTGAAGTGATTAAAAAACAAAAATAGTTTATAGAAAAAATTCAATTTTGGAGTTTAAATGAAAAGTAAAATTGTTATTCCAGCAAAACGGACAGAAAATATAACTTATGCCGTAAGAGACATTGTGGTGCTTGCAAACGAAGTTGCAAAGACCGGAAAAGAAATGCTCTATTTAAATATCGGCGATCCGAATCTTTTTGATTTTGAACCGCCGAAACATCTTGTTGAAGCAACGTATCAGGCGATGTTAAGAAACAAAAACGGCTATTCTCCTTCTTCCGGAATTAAAGAAGCCGTTGATGCAATTAGAAAAGAAGGGAACAAAAAAGGAATTGATAATATTCTCGATATTTTTGTAACTACCGGAGCAAGCGAAGCAATTGATATTTGCTTAACGGCTTTGGTAAATGAAGGCGAAAATGTTTTAACGCCGACTCCAGGCTACCCGTTGTACACTGCAATTCAAAGCAAACTGCAGGCGTATGAAAATCCTTATTATCTCGATGAAGAAAATAATTGGCAGCCGGATATAAACGATATTAAGAAAAAAATTAACGATAAAACAAAAGCGATCGTGCTGATCAATCCGAACAATCCAACCGGCTCGCTTTATTCAACAGAAATATTGGAAGAAATTGTTGCCCTCTCACTGGAACACAACCTCGTAATTTTTGCCGATGAGATTTATGATAAACTTTTGTTCGATGGGAAGAAACATGTTTCAATCGGCTCGCTAAATAATGAAGTTTCTTGCATTACGTTCGGGGGACTCTCGAAGAATTATATGGTTCCCGGTTTCCGTATCGGCTGGGGAATTATCAGCGGGAAGGATGAAAACCTACGCGAATATATCGAAGCGATAAATAAAATTCTTCGCGCAAGACTCTCCGCAAATCATCCTGAGCAATATGGATTAGTTGCCGCTTTGGAACAAGATCAATCCCACTTAGATATCGCGATGGCAAAACTTGCCAAACGTAGAGACCTGACTTTTGAAATGCTGAATGCGATTCCCGGAATTTCCTGCATAAAACCGGAGGGAGCGTTTTACGCTTTCCCGAAATTGCATACAAATAAACCCGACATTGATTTTGTAAAAGGTTTGTTAGAAGAAACCGGAGTAGTTGTTGTTCACGGAAGCGGATTCGGGCAACTTCCCGGAACGCAGCACTTTAGAGTTGTCTTCCTTCCGAACGAAGAAATTTTAACCAAGGCGTATAATAATATCGGTGCGTTTTATAAGAAGTTTTTGGGTGAATAATTCAGAAACATTAAAATTTAATTTAGTCTAAATTCTGTAGCGCGAAGTTAACAACATACTTTTAGAGTAGGAAACCGTTGAAACGGTTATAAATACTCTTGGGGAAAAAGAAACTTCCCGAAGGTAAAATGGAAGACCGGAAATTAGAACGGGGACTGTACTACGATGGAAATAGGGGTTGGGAAAATTGAGAATAATTTTTTTTGTTTTGTAAAAAGAAAAAAATGGTTTAGATTTACCTCAAATAATTATTGAAAGATGAGGTGACTTTATTTCTTCTTTGGTTTTATATAGAACAACATTTGCACGTGTGGATTTGCTTTCTCCAACTTTTTCACTTCCCCAAAACATTCGTCCCCCAAAATTTGTTATTAAAAATAAATTAGTTAAGCATTCAGAGATAATTCTATGAACAAAACATGCTGTCGACAAAATGTTTTTCTATATAGTTGTGTGGGATGATGGTAGATTAAATAATCACCTTAAGGATAAATACACATGAAATTTATAAATTTATTATTCTTAATAATTCTCCTTTCCAATAATCTCTTTTCTCAACAAGAATTACACGATTTCTTCACTATTAAATTTATCGATAATCTTGATGGGATTATTACTGGAGGGACGTCTGGGCACGGTTTAATTTTACACACTACAAATGGAGGTGATTCTTGGCAAAAGATAGATGGTTTCAGTGGAGGACTGATTCGAAAAAGCGAATATTTTTATTTTAATCAGTTAATGTTGTTTACTTCAGATAGTCTGTATATATCATCTGACGGTTTTGGTAATTTCAAAGCATTAGCATATCCAGAAAAATTTTTTCTATTAGATGAGCACTTCCTGAATAAAGATATTGGTTGGATTTCTGGTGCTGGTGGATTTTTGTATTCAACGGTAGATGGTGGAGTCACCTGGAAACTCCAAAATATAGATTCTCCAGGTGCTGGAATTGGGGCACTCTTTTTTGTGAACAAGGAATATGGATGGTGTGCAAATATCAATAACATATTTTTAACAAAAGATGGAGGTTTAAATTGGACAATTGTCGAGAATACGTCCTCGACTCGCTCTATCTTTTTTAGTGATTCATTAATAGGCTACAGTTTGGATCTCCAATTTGTATGCAAAACCACTAATGGTGGATTAGATTGGTCGATTCAGAATTTGCATTCGTGGAAATATTTAAAAGATATCTATGTTAATCCACGCGGAGGGTGTTTTGTTATTGCAGCCTATGATTATGGTGATGCTTCCATATTTAAATCTCAAAATGGTGGAGATGAGTGGAGTGAACTTATTTTAGAGAATTTCAGCTCGGGAATGCCTGCATCGATAACTTTTTCAGACTATAATCATGGGTGGGTTGGTTTTTTCCATGGAATGATATATAGAACCACAGATGCCGGTACAAATTGGAGTGCTTTAAGTCTTGGGCTCACAGATATTGCACATGAGTCAAATAGTAACATAGCTTATAATGTTTCTCAAAACTATCCCAATCCCTTTAATCCATCTACAACAATTTCATTTACAATACCATCAAGCCAAATGGTAGAGCTTAAAGTTTATGATATATTGGGACGAGAAGTTGCTGAATTAATAAACGAGTATAGACAAGCGGGAAGTTATTCGGCTCAGTTTAACGCCGCCCATCTCTCTAGCGGGATATATTTTTACAAATTAAAAGCGGGTAATTTCATTCAAACTAAAAAGTTGATATTGTTGAAATGATGCTTAACATCTTTTGTCCATGAGAGATGAATGGATAGGTGACAAATGAAATTTTTAAATAAATTTTTTGTTAGTATTATTTTTGAACAATTCGTTGTATAAGATATGATGATGCCTGGATAGGTATATAATGAAAAAGGAGTTAAGTATGAAAATATTACGTTTGATAGCTGTTTTTCTTTTAACAGCCTTTCCGCTTTTTTCGCAAAATCCGGAGTGGTTAAATTTTACTAATGGAGAAACAATTAATTGTATCGCTGTTGAAGGATCTGTGCTCTGGATTTCTACTACTGGAGGGATGGTTAAACTTAACAAAGATACAGGGGAAAAAACTTTTTTCAATAAAGCCAACTCAGGTTTGCCATATAATTTTGTTACTTCTATTGCAATAGACAGAGAGATGAATAAATGGATTGGAACGATGGGAGGTGGTTTGGCTAAATATGATGGTACAAATTGGACTGTCTACAATACTTCTAATTCAGGACTCTCCGATAATGATGTTACCTCTGTTGCTATAGACCTGACCGGAGAAAAGTGGATTGCTACTCACAACGGTTTAACAGAATTTGACGGCATAGCTTGGAAAATCTATTATACATGGACTTCTGGATTAGTTGATGATGCTCTTTATTCTTTGGCGGTTGACAGAAAAGGACATAAATGGGTGAGTGGGTATAAGGGTATATCAGAATTTGATGGAACTAGTTGGAAGACCTATAAGAGTGGAATCTCAGATAATTGGGCTTATTCTATTGCAATAGATAGTAGCGGGAATAAGTGGTTCGGAACTGCTGGAGGAGGTCTAAAAGAATATGATGATGTAAGTTGGAAATTCTATAATGTTTTAAATTCTGGTCTACCTGATAATAATGTTTTATCTGTCACTGTAGACACAAACGGAAACAAATGGATCGGTACATACGTGGGTTTGACTAAATTTGACGGTACTAACTGGATAGTATATGATACTTCTAATTCCGATTTACCGGATAATTGTGTCAACTTCATCACGGTGGATGCTATTGGAAATAAGTGGGTTGGGACAATTAATGGTTTAGCAAAATTTGACAACACAAACTGGACGAAATATAATACTTCAAATTCTGGTTTACCGGATAATTTTGTTTCTTCAATTGTAATTGATGAAGAGGGGAAAAAGTTAATCGGTACTTGGGGAAGAGGTGTGGCTGAATTTGACAACATTAACTGGACAATTTATAATACTTCAATTTCCGGTGTACCGGAGAATTATATAAGTTGTATTGCCATTGATAGAAACGGAACAAAGTGGTTTGGAGTTGTGGAATACGGATTAGTGGCATTTGACGGCAAATCCTGGACTGTGTTTAGTACTGCAAATTCCAATTTACCAAATAATTGGGTTAACACTCTTGCCATTGACAGAAAAGGGAATAAATGGGTCGGGACTTGGGGGAACGGTTTGGCGGAATTTGACGACACAAACTGGACTCTTTTCTCTGGCTCAAATTCTGGATTGGGAGGGAATATAAATTCTATCGTCATTGATGAAAGGGGAAATAAATGGATTGGGAGTTATGGCTTGGCAGAATTAGCCGATACAATCTGGACTTTCTATAATAATAGCACTGGATATCCAATTACATCGATTGCCATAGATGGAAGTGGTAAAAAGTGGGTTGGAACCGACGGCGGTGGTGTGGAAGTATTTAATGGCCTAAACTGGACGGTCTATAATAAGAATAATTCAAACTTACCAAACAATGAAGTTTCTTGTTTAGCGATAGACTGGAATGGGAATAAGTGGATTGGGACTAATGGCGGTTTGTCGAAATTTGACGGAACAAGTTGGACTAATTATAATACTTATAATTCTGCTTTGTCGGACCATCATATTTATTCTCTCGTCATTGATGGAAACGGGAATAAATGGATGGGAACTGGATATGGTGGTTTGTTAGTATTTAACGAAGGGGGTGTTTTACTTTCTGCAGAAGAAAATAAAAGCCATGTTTTTTTTAAGGATTTCTCACTTTCTCAAAACTACCCCAATCCCTTTAACCCATCAACGACAATTTCATTTATAATACCATCGAGCCAAATGGTAGAGCTTAAAGTTTATGATATGTTAGGACAAGAAGTAGCTGAACTAATAAATGAATATAGGCAAGCGGGAAGTTATTCGGCACAGTTTAATGCCGCTCATCTCTCAAGCGGGATATATTTTTACAAATTAAAAGCGGGTAATTTTGTTCAAACTAAAAAGCTGATTTTGTTGAAATGACGCTTAATATTTTTAATATGTAAGTGAAGAACGGATAGGTAAAATGATACTGAAATTTAGAAATGATACATTCAATAATTTTGTGTCTAACAATTATTCGATCAAAGTATAATAAAGTAGCATGCAGCTAGAAAATAAGATGTAAAATGAAAAAGACATTAATGGTGATAACTGTTATTTTGAATTTGGTTTTAATCAATTCATGTAAAAAAGAACCACCAGTTACCGCTGAAATCTTATATACGCTTCAAGGAAAAGTATTAGATATGAAAAAAGGGACTCCAATTCCTGGTGCTTCAATATCTTTAGGAGGAGCAGAAACTTTTTCTGATTCAGGCGGATATTTTACTTATAAAAACCTTATCAATAACAAATATACTTTTTCAGTGTCACATCCAAAGTATGAAACGTATTCTCAAGATTTCACGATTTCGGGCGACACAAGCTTAAGTTTATACCTTAAATACAAGGGAACGTTATTTACATTGATTGGGCGAGTACAGGAGGCTGAAGAACATACTAACATTAGTGGCGCATTGGTTTCTTTGGGTACACTCACAGATTCAACTGATTCTTTTGGGTTTTTCAGATTTGATAAAGTTGAAAGTGGAGAATATACTCTTACGATAACCGATCCCTTGTATGTGTCCTACAACCAAAACATCATTCTTAGCAGTGACATTGAGCTTAGGCTAAACCTTTTAATTAGACAGATTGAATTTTTTTCACTTAAGCTTGGGGAGACGAAATATAATTATAGTTATGATAAAACACACGGTAGCCCAAGACCTACTTCTACGAAAGCAAGAGGGATAGCTACTTGGGCTATCATTGAAATTTTTAAGAGAGATAATAATACTGTATATAATGTTTTGGAAACAGTAGTTGATACGGTTGAACAATGGGATTATTATGGAGGTACTTTAACTTCTTCTGGAACGTGGACCCAATATTTTGAAATTCTTGAGGATAGTAACTATGTGCTAACCTCAGCGAAGTTTCCTGATAATATAAGTATTCCGAGATATATCCGTGCCGATGATCAAAAAAACAACCTCTACTATTCTTCAAGTAACGGTTACATAAATGTATCAAAAGATATTGGGATTATTAATATCTTAAAAGCCTGGGGAATCATATCTCCAAATACTAATGGTGAATATATTGGATATACATTGATAAAGTGAATTACTGTGCGCTTACAAGCACTTAGGTCTATTCAAAATAAATAAAAAGGCGCCCGGTATTTCTACCAAACGCCTTTTGTTCATTTTACTTAACCGAGCTATTGAATTTTAAATGTAACGGTGTTTACAATTTCTGCAACACCAACATAAGTTTTACCGCTTACTGTTTTCATTGCATATCTGTATTTTACAACCTCCAACAATGCATCACCGGAGAATCCGCTAAGGCTGCTGGAAGGAATAGAATAACTACCTGTTTTATTGGTTGTAGTTGCTGTAAAAGTAGTACCGCTGCCGGACATAGGAACCAATACGATCATAACAGAGTCAACCGAACTTCCGTAAGCTCCAGACCATGTTACGGTTAAGTTACTTGTCTTTGGTGCAACCGTGCTTGCTGTGGGATTTGAAAGAGTGAATGAATTTGGACTTGGAACATCAATGGTAAAAGCCGGTGTACTGCCAGCACCCGATACACTCCATGCATGATTCCCGCCATCCCAATTCAAATCTAACGTAGTTGGGGGATTTAACGGATCTGTTGAAGCGAATGAGTTGTAATAGACTGTACTTCCGCTGGTAACTTTTGCGATACTTTCTCCATTAACTGTGACCGTACCGGCATCAGTTCCTTCGGAACCAAAATTAGCAAAACCCATATCCATAGAAACTTTATTATATGGGGCAGGAGCGCTTGGGATGTCATAAGAAAATTGAATAGCTGCTACAACTCCGTCAACGGTTCCGCCAAATTCCGGTATTGGTTGATCCGTTTTTTTAGTCGGGGTAGTATCAATAGGTGCTGTTGTACTATCGTCTTTTTTACATCCGACGAAGAAAAGTGAAACCGCGAGAAAAGCAGTTACAAAGAATAAAAGTGATTTTTTCATTTGCATTGTCCTTAAAGTGATTAAAAATTACCTCTTTTGTTTCATCACGAGTAATTGTAATGATAACGGGTGCAAATTAAATGAATTCTAAGTTGAATGGCAATGAAACTCTGCCGTATTTTTTGCGTATTTATCTTGGATCACAAATCAGGAAGGACCCAATTTAAGTTCTTAAAAGCCGATTCCTATTCTTCCTTTCTTGTTTCACTAAGGGCATTTCAATATATTTGCAAAGCTAAAAATCAACCTTCGGTATAAAATTTTTTGAAAAATATTACGGTTTCTCGCCTGGATAATGGTATTACGGTGGTGTCGGAATTTATTCCCTATGTAAAATCATTTTCGTTGGGATTTTGGTTCAATATCGGTTCACGAGATGAAAGTCGGGAGAACAATGGCATTGCTCATTTTATTGAGCACATGGTTTTTAAAGGAACGAAAAAAAGAAGTTCCAAGAAAATTTCGGAAGAAATTGAATCATGCGGAGGTTATTTAAATGCTTTCACTTCCAAAGAGCATACGTGTTTTTACGGAAGAGGACTCGGGCAGCATTTTGAGAAAACTTTTGACGTTCTTTCGGACATGGTGCAAAATCCGCTGTTCAAACAAGAACATGTTGAAAAGGAAGCCGGTGTTATCTTAGATGAACTGAGAGACATCAATGATAATCCCGAAGAATTGGTCTTTGATGAATTTGAAAAACATCTTTTTGAACAAAACGGACTCGCGCTTCCGATCATCGGAAACGAGAAAAATATTCTTTCTTTTAATTCTGGTTCGATTAGAAATTATTTTAAGAAAAAATATTTTAACTCGTTAACGATCGTTTGTTCAGGTACAATTAAACATAACGAAGTTGTTCAATTGGCGCAAAAGTATTTGTTAAAAGAGTATCGATCAGCGAATAGCGAAAGAAGCGCTTCGGTTGAAAATCTTGTAAAGCACAGTAAACTTGAAAAAGATTTTCAGCAAGTACACGTGATCTTGGGCAGGAAAGCCTATGGTTACAAAGAGAAAGAACGGATCCCTTTTAACTTATTGACAAATATTCTCGGCGAAGGCAGTAGTTCGCGGTTGTTCCAGGCGATACGGGAAAAACTCGGAATTACGTATCAAATAAATACGTTCATCAATTCGTACCTGGATATTTCTTCATTCGGTGTTTATTTTTCAACGGGAGAGAAACAGTCGGAAAAAGTTCTTTCGATTTTAACGAAGGAATTTAAGAAACTGCAAACGACAAAGATTTCTGAAAAAGAATTGGAACGTGTAAAAGAATATTTAAAAGGCAGCATGCTGCTCAGTTTGGAAAACACTACGAACAGGATGATCCGTATTGCAAATTCATATTTATATTTTAACAGAATTATTCCGGTGGAAGAAATTATTCGCGATGTAGAAAAAGTTACACCGGAAGAGATTCATCAATTAGCAAAAAAAATGTTGAACGAAGAAGATTTCTCGAAGATCGAAATTCGTTCCAAGAAAAAGATTCAGAAAGCAGCCGCTTAACAAGGAAAAAAGGATTGCCTTATGCCTAAAATTATTATTGACGGAAAAGAAGTTGAATTCAAAGCCGGTCAAACAGTCATTCAAGCCGCGCAAGAAAATGGAATAGACATTCCTCATTTTTGCTGGCATCCGTCACTTTCGGTTTCAGGAAACTGCCGCGTCTGTCTCGTTGAAATTGAAAAGTTGCCGAAGTTAGTTATTTCATGCTCAACAACTGCAACAGAAGGAATGGTTGTTCAGACTCAATCGGAAAAAGTTATTGCCGCACGTAATGCGGTTATGGAATTTATTTTGATTAATCATCCGCTTGACTGCCCGATATGCGATGAAGCCGGTGAGTGTAAACTCCAAGATTACGCTTATCAACACAGCGTTGGCGAAAGTAGATTTACCGAAGAAAAAAATCATAAAGAAAAACGCGTTGAGCTTGGACCAAACGTAATGTTTGATGGCGAGCGTTGTATTTCTTGTTCACGCTGCATCCGCTTCTGCGATGAGATTGCAGGCAAAAAAGAATTAACCTTCATCAAGCGCGGCGACCGGGTAACCATTACAACCTTTCCCGGAAAGAAATTAGAAAATCCTTACTCAATGAACGTTACGGACATTTGTCCCGTTGGCGCGTTGACGAATAGAGATTTCCGTTTCATATCGCGCGTGTGGGAAATGGCTCCGACCAAAACAATTTGTTCCGGCTGTGCGCGCGGTTGCAATATCGATATCTGGACACGCAACAACGAAGTGCTTCGTTTAACTCCCCGCCAAAATGAAGAGGTAAATAGTTTCTGGATGTGCGATAGCGGTAGATTAAATACTTTCAAACACATTAACGCAAACGACAGAGTGAACGGTCCACACATTAGAAAAGAAGGTAAATTTACAAAAGTTGGCTGGGATGAAGCCTACGCAAAAACGTTATCCGAACTAAAAAGTTTTGCTAAAGATGAGATTGCTGTTTTAGCTTCTTCTTCATTAACTGTTGAAGATGCTTATCTTGTTTCAAAATTTGTCCGAGCGATAAATGTGAAAAACTTTGACTTTATCCCCAAAGTAGTTGCCGGCAGCGGTGATGATATTTTAATTCGAGAAAATAAATCAACCAATGCTAACGGCGTTAAATTGATGAACGTTGATTCTTCTAAAGGAGGATTGAAGTTCGATGAAATAATTTCACACATTGAGTCTGGAAGAATAAAAGCGCTTGTTTTAATTGAACAAGATTTGATCGATTTGGATTCTGCATTTGAAAAAGCGTTGGCGAAATTAGATTTTCTTGTAACCTTCTCAACTAATTTTGATGCGACAACTTCATTAGCAAAAGTTGTTTTTCCCGCATCAACTTATGCTGAAAAGAACGGAACTTGGATTAATTTTCAAGGAAGAATTCAGCGCATTCGTCCTGCGGTTACAACCATTGAAATGGAAAGAAGCCTCGATGGGATGTCGTTAAGCCGCTGGGATAAATTTGGAACCGACTTTGACAGTTGGGGCAAAGCTAAAAAGAATGACGCGCGCCCGACATGGAAAATTATTTCCGGTTTAGCAAATGCCTTCGGAACAAAATATAAGTTCACGATGGCTGAAGAAATTTTTAATGAAATTGCTCATACAAATCCTTTGTTCACCGGTTTGGATTATGATGTTATCGGTGAAAGTGGAGTTCAATTGAAGACAGAAACCATTAAGCCCGCCAGAGCCGGGTCGGAACGATCCCAAAAACTTTCGGAAAAAATTTAAAGGAAGACTTTTTTATGGGAATTTTAGAATTAATAATTGTTTCGCTAATTAAGATCATTGTTATCGCAGTGGTAATGCTGTTAACGGTTTCTTACTTAGTTTATTTTGAAAGAAAAATTGCCGCTTGGGCGCAGAACAGAATTGGTCCAAACCGTGTTGGTCCCGCCGGAATTTTCCAGCCATTTGCAGATGTATTGAAACTTCTTTTAAAAGAAGATATCGTTCCGACTGCTGCGAATAAATCTATGCATACGCTTGCCCCGATGATAGCTTTGTTTGTTGCGTTCAGCACGTTCGCGGTTTTACCGATCGGTCCTTCGTTCACGGCTTTCGGAAAAGCATTTTCTTTTGTTGTCGCTGATGTAAACATCGGGATACTTTATGTTTTGGCTCTAACCTCTGTCGGAGTTTACGCAATAACTTTTTCCGGCTGGTCATCCGGCAGTAAATATTCTTTGCTTGGCGGAATCCGTTCTTCCGCACAAATGATCTCGTACGAAATTTCAATGGGATTTTCAGTAGCCGGAGTAATTCTTTTAGCTGAGTCGCTTCGCCCGATCGCTATTGTTAATGCGCAGTCCGGCTGGATGTGGAATATCGTTCTTCAACCAATTGGATTTATAACTTTTCTTGTTTCAGCGTTTGCGGAAACGAACCGATTACCGTTTGATCTACCAGAAGCAGAGCCTGAACTTGTTGGTGGTTACCACACAGAATACAGCAGTATGAAATTCGCCGCGTTCTTTTTATCAGAATACGCAAACATGATTATTTCAAGCGCGCTTATTGTTACGCTTTATCTCGGCGGCTGGCAAATCCCTTATTTAGAATTGTTAAATCTTCCTGCGGGATGGGTTGTAACGCTGCAAGTTGGCGCATTCATTTTTAAATTAGTGTTCATCATGTTCTTCTTTATCTGGGTGCGCTGGTCAATTCCCCGTTTCCGTTATGACCAATTGATGAACATCGGCTGGAAAGTAATGTTCCCGCTTTCACTTTTAAATTTGCTCTGGGTAGCAATTTTAGCAATGATATTATAAAGATTCGGAGAGAGAGAATGGCTAAGAAAAATAGATTAAAAGATTTATCCTTCGGACAAAGAATTTACATAACCGAAATTGCAAAAGGTTTGGGACTGACTTTAAAGAATATGTTCAAACCAAAATTTACGATGCAATATCCTGAAGTAAAGTTT
>Ga0209417_1003635_pt1 | contig 20124 bp, 21 predicted proteins | sample RifGroF2_FD_184002 | JGI IMG/M metagenome (GOLD analysis project Ga0209417, IMG submission 184002) | Groundwater microbial communities from Rifle, Colorado, USA - Groundwater F2 (SPAdes) (version 2) | ecosystem: Environmental > Aquatic > Deep subsurface > Groundwater | place: Rifle, Colorado... | reverse complement strand
TCAGTGGAACTAGAAACGGATACACACCATAGACCTTTGCTTCACACATTACGCTACTCTCCCCCAGCTAAGAATATTTCTGGTCGCAGACTAGCAAAAATAAGGAACAAGTCCATTTCAAAACAAGCAGCTGAAAATAGGAACAAAAAAGAGCGACGGGAATGTATCCCGTCGCTCCTTTTGTTGCATTGCAACTCAATCGCACCCAGTACAGGTAGTTTTTTACCCGATAACCACGAGAACCGTGGCAGATGCGGTTATAAAAAGCACTTCTACTTAGAAAGCTTTGCTTGTATTGCTTCTTTAAGCGAAGAACCAGCAGCGACAGCAAGGTCCTTAAGTTGACCACACCATACACCAGCTTTTTCTAGGCCTGCATTAACGTACGGCTTAGAAGCATCCCATGCTTGAGCAGCTTTACCTGAAGTATGCAAGTAATAACCGCCAGCAGCAAGTCCAAGACCGGCAACAACGCCGCCGGTAACTTTAAGAGCTTTCTTGTGATTTGAGATAAGGTCTTTTGCAAAATTCGACTTGTTTGATGACGTAGTACTTACTGAAGCGCCGTCCTTCTGATTAGATTTCTCCGTTACTTCAAAAAAGCATCCATACTTGGCATTGTTTTCTGCAACTTCTTCATACTTAACATTAAGACCTTGCTTTTCAAACTTACTTATCCAAGCTTTTTGCTGGCTTCCAATAAGACAGTTACTCTTTTCCTTTAATTTAGCATTTAGGGTCTTAAGATCTTGCTCTGTACCGGCAAAAACACCAAACGGTAACACAAATAATAGACAACTTAACATAAGACGTTTCATAGCAACAACCTCCATATTGTAATATTGCTAAAAAGTTTGTTTTGATAACAAACAACATTAAAAGTCTTAATTAAGTTACAAAGATAAAAATAAAAGTCAAGAAAATAGCAAATGAGCCATGGAAAAATGTGGGACCACATTTTTCCATGGCTCATTTGCCAATCCATTTAATATAGAATGCTAGAGATTATTCCTCATCAATAAGAGCTTCGTACCTTAAATTTAGCAGCTCAACACCTCCCTTTGGTTTTGCATCAAGCTGCATCTTGTACTCTATTATGCTCATTCCACCGGTACCAACTGCCAAGGCGTAGTCATCCTTTAGAGCAGCCTCCCAAATCTTTTTCCACTCATCTGCCGCTAATGCTGGCGAATCCAAATCGTTTTTTTCTTCTGCCAATAATTGGTCTTGAGCATATACATCAAGTTTCCGATAGTCACGTTCCACTTTGCTTAAAGTGATCGCACTAGTTGAATCCATAAGTTCCTTGACCTTTTCAAGAGATACCTTATTTCCTGGTTCCTTACTTGCCCATTCCAAGGTTTTCAATATAGCGTAATCCGTGAAATTAAATTTATTATCGACTCGTGCAGTGGCAAGATACTCATCCCATTTTTTTTGTTCAGTTTTTACACCTGCTCCGGCACCGCCACCTGGCGCACCTACCTTATCAGCATATGCTTTAACAAGATACTGGTAATATGCGTTTACATCAGCGGCTGAAACCTCATCAGCTTTAGCTTTTACGTAGCCAAGATCATAATTCGTCCCCCAGCCATAATCATCATCATTGGTTTTTATTTTATCCCTATAGGCTTCATATGCCGCTTTTTGCGCAGCATCGGCCTGCAGCTTATTCCAATCTTCGGCATGATCAGTCTTCATTTTTTCTTCTATGTAGGAGATAACGGCCTCAACATCGGCAAATTTTGCCACCTGAGCACCACCGCCACCTGGCGCACCTACCAGCTTTGCATAATGCTGAACAACATTCTCATAGAAATTCTTAACGTCGGGATAATTCCCTTGTTCAACTCCACCAACAACATATTCAGCAAGGTTCGCTCCCCATCCCCCAGTGGTATCTCTTATATACTCATCATAAAAAGTCTTGTGGTCAGCATCGTTCGCCAACTTTTTCCAATTTTTCTGCATTTCAGCCGTACCATTCATTATTCTGACTTCTAAGTAGGTAATAACCTCATCCAAATTGGCAAAATTTGAAATCAGAATGGCACCTCCTGCTCCAGGAGCAACTGGAGGAACTCTGGGGCCAGCGCCCCCTCCTGTAGGAATAACGCGCTCAAATTGTTTAGTATTAAAATCCCAGCCTGCTTGGATACCCGCCTTTGCAAACTTATTTATCCATGCATTGATCTGACTCTGAACCAAGCCCCGCCTGGTCTTCTTCAGGGTATTGTTTAAATCATCAAGCATATCCGCTTGTAACAGGGCACCACAACCTACTAGGGCTCCTAGCACCAATAACATCTTCTTCATTACTGCTCCTTAGAGTAAATCGTCTTACTTCTCTTTTTCCCTACACTCAAGCTATCAAAAACATTTTTTAATTGTAAATAGTTTCATACCGATTGCGTTTTTGCACATCAATCAGTACATCTTTTGCAAAATTTATGTACTTAATAAGTTCTACTGCAATTTCTTGTTGATTTGGCTTACCAAAATATCTATCTGGGTGATATTGCATAGAAATTTTTCTAAATGCCTTCCGAAACACACCCGCTTGTTCCTCGTCATTAAAATCAAAATCTTCTGGAATGCCCAATAATTCAAAATAATTCTTTGAAAAAAGCTTAATCATAGCTTTCTCTTCGGGAGCCGTATATTGTGCAAATTTACCCTGCCAGTCTTTGTTGAATAACACGCCTGAATCAAAAACCGCTCCGGTCGTATTGCTTTCTTGAGACTCTCCAGCGCCAGGCAACAGATATTCTTCAGGAATATTTTCTAAGCCATCATTTTTAACAATTTCGATCATGCCGTTGAGAATATTAGAAGAGGTCAAAACCTCACTGATCTCCTGAGCATACTCGGGTGAAACTTGATCAGGATCGTCAAAAAAACCCTTAAGCGCAAACGCCAACCAAGAGTCATTTGCAAGATACTCCCAGAACTCATCGCTCAATGGGATATATTCTGCAGGATTAGACACCCGATTATTCTCATTGGTCTTTTTAACCGTATTAACAGCCAATTTAAACAGTGCTAATGCCGCAGCCTTGGCCTGGATCGCTACAATCTTATCAAGTACCTCTTGTTTGGTAGAAGCCGCTTTTTCTGTAAAACCCACAAGCTGCTTTAGAAGATCATCAATATTAAACTTCACTAAATAGCCAGTATAGAGTTTATACGCTCCATTTTCATTGTACGCAGATTTTATAATAGGTTCGTACAATGGGTAATTTTGAACAACTTTGGTAACTACAAAACTATCCACATCTATCGGATACTTCAGAATCGCTTTGCCTGGCTCACTACCCAAATTCATAGACTTGGGCGCAGCAGCCTGTTTTGATGCAGTTTTTGGCTGCGGCTGAGCGGTCTGCTCTGCATAATACTTGACCATCTGGTCATACCAATCTTGAATGTATTGATCCGCTGTAGACTTTGTTTTTCCGACAAACTCTTTTTTGTACCATACAATATATGTACCTAAAACTGGGTCGCTTGTATTAAGCTTTGCGGCATCGTATATACTTTTTTGCGTTGGATCATTTTGTAACTTGTTCCAAGCTGCTTTCATGCCAGTATCATTCGCAATTTTGTTCTCTAAATACGCAACGATCTCACCCAAGTTGTTAAATTTGCCAACCCGATAGGCATAGCGCATTACAGGACCATTGAAAAATGCATTCACATAACTATCGGTCATCAAACCTTTTTCCTTACCCTTCCAATCAGCAATCCACCTACCCCAAGGATCAGTTATATCCATTTTTTGCTTATCATATGCGGCCTTTTGAACCGGATCACCTTGTAAGTTGTTCCACTCATCTTGGAACGCAGGAGTAGCCGCTATTTTCTCTTCTATAAAGGCAACAACCTCACCAGGCGCGAGAAAAGTCTTCCCAATCACAGGTTTTTGCTTAGGAAGAGGCGATGCTTTTGCGCCATTGCCAAAAGCACGAGATGTAGGACTTGAACTGCCATCCTGAAAATTTGAGTTGCTATCGCCCGTCCCGACACCCGTAACTATGCGCTCAAATTGACGTGTGCCGGAATTCCAATTCGCTTTAATTCCACTCTTTGCAAGCTTGTTTATCCATGCGCTAATTTGACCTGCCAGCAAGCCCCTACCAGACTTCCTCAGGCTATTATTTATGTCATCGAGCATATCTGCTTGGAACAAACCACTCCAACTAATTAGAATTCCCAGCACTAAAAGAACTTTTTTCATTTCAACATTCCTCACCAGCAATAAGTTATTTCTCATTATAATCACTAATCTTACATTAATTATTCTTATTTGTAAATAAATCAATGAGGTGCCTATCGTTAACGATAGGTGAAAAATATTAACTATTTATAGACAAAAAATGACTAGCTTTTGCTTTCCTAGTAATTCAACCCATTCCAAAACCACTAGGAGACATTTCGGCTTGGTACTCAATTTTAAACGTTGCCGCTCTTACCAGCACTTTCTCGAAAACAAAGCAAAGAGGGTCGGCGCAAGTTGCGCCGACCCTCTTTGCTTTTACTTTATAAAACAACCCACTACTAGAAAGAAACTCCAAGCTTACCAAACAAGTTCCACTTATGCATCGCAGTATTGCTAAAGGCAAAATCCCAGCCTGCACCAATAGAAAGCATGGTTGGATAGCAAACCTCTCCCCACTTATATCCAAGAGACAAGTAAAGAGAGTTGTTCATAACCGCTGGATGTGCTGCGGTGTTCCAATCAATATCACAGGTTTTTATCTTGAAGGCATCATACAATTCTTCAGCATCTGCCAAAGTCGACTCTGTATCCCCTAGTGCTGCATGCTGCATTGTACGTAATGGAGCAATGCCACCGAGATCTGCATCATTGGAAAAACCTGCTAAGATCGGCCCTTCCGTCCAATTTGGGTCGATGCGCTCTGCCTGACGTGCATAGAATCCATAGCCAGCTTCTGCCAAGAAATGTTCCCCATCCCAAGCAAAGCTCGTGTCAAAATTAAACTGACAACGAGGATGCACCTTAACACAACGCGCCATAAGATTAATACCAGAAGCTGTAAATTGGTCCGCATTAGCCTGCTCAACACCCTGAATCATCTTATCTTTAGTCGCAAACATCATTTGATAGCGACTCCATGGCTTACCTACTAAATCAAATGAACGAACTTGCTCATTGTGGAAGAGATACCGCAAATCAGCGGCTGCAAACCATTTAAAGTCACCACAATCATGGTGATACAAATCAAAACCAAGCTCACCACCCAGCATAATGCCCCAGTGTTGGCCATTACCGACAAGCGCTTCAAAAACATACTCGCCTTTGGCTTTGTTACCTGTTGGGAAGACCATACCAAGATACGTATCAAGCGATGCACAATCAGTCATAGATAAATTGTAGCCCAGCTTAAGTTCGATATCAGCAATACGGGTCTTTTTCATTGCATCACAGCTGCTGGTCGAGCAGCATGATGAGCAGGTTGAACTACTGCTCGTTGTGCAGCAGTTGGTACCGGTAGCGCACGTTGTAATCTTACCATACTTCCAATTTGGTTGATTAAAGGCTGCGGCAACGCTTGCTACATACGCTGAATCATCAAGGCCTTTGTATGTCGTAAATGCTTCAGTTCCTGAATCTGCTGCAATCGTTTCGCACATGCGCATATCATTTTCGATATGAACAATTGGTGCTGCTACTTCAAACCACCAGCGTCGGGTGCAATCATCGTTAAAAAAGAGCACCTGTTTCCAATCAAGGCCAACACCAAAGAATTTCTGGCGTGGGCTAAAGGTTACGCTACTCTTAAAATTGTCGGTAGTAGTTCTGATATTGAAATGCCGTACATCGATATCAGCACCTTCAATAAGATATCCTGCCGCAGCTGCTTCATGATTTTCTGAGCGTGCTTCGGCAAATACTATTGGGCATCCACAAACACCTTTGTGGTTATAACCAAACCAGCGGGCTAATTCTTTGCTGCCATGATCGGTGGTGCGGCCGCCAAATGGGACGATTTGGATTGCGCCGCCAAATCCATCTTCGCGCGCATCAGCCGCATCTATTCTAAAGAGTGCATCGCGCAGGTAGGTCGCTGATTGGAACGGAACGATTTTATCGCTAAAGAACGATTTATTCGTAAAGTATCCACCGTAGCAGCAACAGTCTCCGCAGCTTGTGCTGCATGACGATGATGAGCAACAGCCACTGGTACTACACGAAGCGTTAGCTACTGGTATTATTCCGCCAAGGGATATTAACCCCAGCGCCAGAACAACGCGTTTTATGCTGTTCATACACACCCCTTTTTAAAAGGTTATACAATCTCCACACGATAGATGTTCTGTACGCCCAGCATAAGGACCAACCAAAACACCTACAACCCGTGATTAGCATCCAATCCTAGCTACCTATGCAGCCAGTATTAGCACTATCTTATGGCGTATCCTAGCACGCAAAAGTTGAATACTGCAACACTTAGAAAAAATTAGAATGACACCCCTACCTTACCAAACAGTGTAATCTTGTGCATCGCTGTATTGGAGAATGCATAATCCCATGCAGCGCCAACTGCCAATAACGCCGGATACTCACATTCATCCCACTTATACCCGCCAGACGCATACAAGGTATTACTTACTACGCCAGGATGCGAAGCAGAAGTCCAATTGACATCACACTCTTTGATTTTTAGCAAATCATAATAGGTATCAAACCGATCTTTATCAAAATATTCATTAGCCAACTTCATCGGATCACGCATCGTACGAGCCGGCGCCAAGCTCGAGGGTTCTGCATCAAAAACGCGCGCAGCCAAGACGGGCCCTTCTGTCCAATTTGGCGTTATACGTTCCGCTTGACGTGCATAAAATCCATATCCGGCCTCAGCAACCCAATGCTCGCCAGCCCATTCCCAACCAGAAACCAGGTTAAATTGGCCCCGTGGATGTACCTCAACACAACGCGTCATAAGATTTATTCCATGAGTTAAGTTACCATCTGCGCCCTCAGCCTTTGCTAAGGCATCACGCGCATATTTTTCGGTTGCAAACATCGCCTGATACCGACTCCAGGGACGACCAACTAAGTCAAAAGAGCGCATCTGGAAGTTAGCGAAGAGATAGCGGCCTTCCAGGGCAATAAACCAACCAAGCTGCCCCCAAGGCGAATCATACAACTTAAAGCCAAGCTCAGTACCAAAGGTTATTCCTGCATGCCCCCCGTTACCAACAACAGCCTCATACACATACCGCGCCTCAGGCTTATTACCCGTGGGCAGGACCACTCCAACAAATGATTCAAGCTGCGCACAATCCATCAAGACATTGTTGTATCCTATCTTTACCTCTGCATCAGCAAAGCGCGTACGGGTCATATCATCGGCCGCAGTGCCGCACAAGCCCCCGCAGGGAGCAATTCTGCCATAGAACCATCCTGGCTGCATAAACGCCTCACTCATGGTGCCGACATAGGCGTCTTCATCTACCCCGATACCATCGTGAACGCCACCACCACGGTTTTGTGCATATTCCCAGAGACGCATCCGATGCCGTATTTGAACTAGCGGTGCCGTTAACTCAAACCACCAGCGATGCGTATCATCATCGTTCCGCCAGAGCGCTTGTTTCCAATCAATGCCAAGCCCAGCAAATTTTTCTTGCGGCGCGAAACTGACCAAACTTTTAAACGTGCCATTAACCGTACGCACATTAAAGTGACGTGCATCAAGATCGCATCCTTGCGCCAAAATCTGTCCGGCATTATCAACCGTTGCCTCACCAAAGACAATCGGGCAAGCACCAACACCTTTATGATTGTATCCAAACCAACGGGCTAACTCATTGCTGCTATGATCTGTTGTTTGTCCAAAAAATGGAACCAACTGCAGTGCTCCCTGCCAACCATCAGAACAACGATCAACCACCCCAATACGAAAAAGCGCGGCATGTAGATACGTTCCCGACTGAAACCAGCCAATCTTGTCACTAAAATAACTTTTATTGGTGTAGTATCCCCCATAACACGTACAGTCAAAGCACGAAGAATCTGCCTGCACGAGCAAACCAGATGACAAAAAAACAGTTAACCCAACCAAAATACGTGTTACCCAAACCATCGCGCTACTCACCATAAAATATCAATCGTGTTAAACCGGCCACATTCTATCGCAAACAAACAACGAGAGCTACCCACAAAAACACCCCGCGCCCTACTCACCAAAAGAACCAAACCCCCAACAGCAACACTTGCGCTCGACACCCTTATTGTGTAAAAATGAGCAATTGAATATAAAAAAAATAAACTAGGGAGAAAAACATGAACAAAACAAATGCATGCCTAACACTCAGTCTTTTGTGTTTGAGCGCTGGAATAACGAGCCCAGCTGAATCGGCATGGAAGATGCCCATATTCACTGAAGACCACTTTACAACACCGGCCGGAGAAGTAGAAGAATTTGAAATACTCGACTTTGGCAAAGAAAAAAAACGCGGCGATGCAGAAGAATCACTCGAGCAAATCAAAGCAGAAATACGGCAAAAACTAATCGAAAAAGCGGCAATTCGAACTAAACATGGCAACCTAGCGCCCGCATACCACGGCGAAAATTATCAAGAGCTTGCTCAAAAATTGAGTGAGAAAATAAAAAAGTTTGAAAACAAGCTCAAAAAACTGCCAAAGAAATATGCCAATAAATTTGAGGATGAACAAGACCAAAAAAGGTTTTTACGCGGCGCTCAACTAAACATTCCTGGCGCTTGGATTAAAACAGGTTCAAGCGATGAGGAGCGCAGGAACCACAAAGACCTTCAAGAAAAATCAGATATCATCAAAGACTTCAATGAAAAAAAACGCACTATTACCTTGCTTTTGGATCGGCTTTATACAGAAAGAGCTGACTTAAACAATTATTTTCACTACTACCCAAAGCAATACCGAGCACTTGATAAAGAAATCAAAGAGCTGCAAAAACAAGAAACTGAACTTGAACAAAGCTTATCATAATCAATATGTGACGCTCCAAACCTATATGGGGCGTCACAACCCTTTTTAGCGACATCATTTCTCCACCTGATATACTTAAGAGCGGCAACCATGTTGGTCCCTTTTTTGTTTTGCAGGATATTTATGAAGCGTTTTGTGCGAACGGTAGGCTGCGGCAATGTACGCAAAGAACATGTCGGTACGACGATCACCCTATGTGGTTGGGTCAATCGCCGGCGAGATCATGGCAACTTAATATTTGTCGATCTTCGCGATCGCAGCGGCCTCATGCAAATCGTTTTTGACCCTGCAAGCGCGCCCCAAGCCCATAACGTTGCCGAATCGGTGCGTAGCGAATTTGTTCTATCGGTCACCGGCACGGTAAAGGAACGCATCCCCGGAACCATCAACGAACAACTGCCAACGGGCGCCTGGGAACTACATGCCGAAAAGCTTGAGATCTTAAACAAGGCCAAAGCACTGCCATTCCAGCTCGAAGAAGGCAATCGCGTTGATGAAGAACTTCGCTTACGGTATCGCTACCTTGATCTGCGTCGCCCAGAGATGGCACAGTTTATTACCATGCGACATAAGATTATTGCAACCATCCGCCAGTTTTTGTACGCAAAAGACTTCTACGAAATCGAGACACCAATTCTCACCAAGAACACAGCCGAAGGTGCCCGTGAATTCTTAGTCCCCTCTCGTCTTATGCAAGGACAATGCTATGCATTGCCCCAATCACCACAAATTTACAAGCAATTGTTAATGGCCTCAGGCATGGAGCGCTACTTTCAGATCGCTCGCTGTTTTCGAGACGAAGACCTGCGCGCCGATCGCCAGCCTGAATTTACACAGATGGACATGGAGCTCTCCTTTGTAAATGAGGCTGATGTCATGCAGGTCATCGAAGAGCTCTTGGCAACGATCTTCCAGGCTCATTTCAACCAAGAAATCACCCTGCCATTACCCCAAATGAGCTTTGACGAAGCATTTTTAAATTACGGCTCTGACAAACCTGATCTACGATTTGACCTAAAAATCAATAACATTGACCCAGTTTTTGCCGACACTCAAATCAGCTTCTTAAAGTCAACACTTGATCACGGAGGCAAAATTGGTGCCCTTTGTGTCAAACAACATAACTTCTCACGCTCAGACCTTGAGCATTGGGTAACCAAGGCGCAACAAAATGGCGCCAAAGGACTTTTGTGGATCAAGTATGGGGAAGACAAAATCGAGGCACCCGTAGCCAAATTTTTACCCGAAGATTTTGCACACCGCGTTCAACAAATTATTCCCGGTTTCTGCAAAGGTGACACGCTCTTTATTATGGCGGGCGATTACGAGGAAACATGGGAACAACTTGGTCGCTTACGCCTGCAACTTGGTGACAAACTCGATATCATCGATAAAAAGCAGACAAGCCTTTTCTGGGTTGTTGATTTTCCTATGTTTGAATACAACCGCGACACCAAGCATTGGGCCGCACGCCACCATCCTTTCACTTCGCCCAAAGGCAATTGGCGTGAACAAACCAAAGGAGAAATCAAGGCACGTGCCTATGATGTGGTACTCAATGGCGTAGAACTTGGCGGCGGATCTATTCGTATCCACGATCCAAAAACACAAGCCGATGTATTTAAGCTTATAGATATCGATCAAGATGATATGCAACGCCACTTTGGCTTTTTACTCGAAGCACAAGAACTTGGCTTTCCACCGCACGGTGGCATCGCACTGGGCATTGATCGCCTTATCATGCTGCTGCTTGGTGGCACCTCAATTCGTGATGTTATTGCATTTCCAAAGACCCAAAGCGGTGCTGATCCAATGCTTCAAGCACCAACGCCTATTGACCGCAAAAAACTCCTTGAATATGGGCTTAAAGTTATCGCCGCTGAATAAAAACCCAAATACCCGGGGAAGGAGTGCTTCTCCGGGTATTTTACTTTCAACACTTGAGCAAACTAAATTACCAAGTACGTTTCTTCGTTATCATGGCATCAAGAAAGGCTTCATTTTCGGTCAATACCTTAGCAATAACCGCCTTGTTTTCTTTTGCAACCAAATAGGCGCAAACCTCGTTAAAACAATCATCCCAATCAACAGGCTCCGCATCGGCCTCTTTTTCTAGCTCCATGGGTTGTGGAGCTTCCGCCTCTTCTTGTTCTAGATCATCATCAGGTAGTAAGGCACCACTTTGTTCTTCAAAAGGGATTTGCTGCGCGATTGAGAACGCCTTCGCGTCCTCCTCATCCTGCCACGCCTGCAATAACTCCTTCGCCTTTTTTGCTTTATTTATTTGCGATCTGCCCACAATCTTATATTTATACGTAGTAAACAGATCCCATGCCTGTGCTATTCCGTGGGGAAAGAGTAAAGCGCGCAGTTCTGGTATAAAGAACAACCCAAGTGTTGCAAAGGTAGCAGGACCTGACATCGCATCCCAAAGAATATGCAACAAAACCTTACCGTTTCCTGTAAAAGTAATCGGTGCACCGTGTTTGAGAAGATACTCAAAGACCGGGTGCTTGGCATTACGCTTAATAGCCAAGCGAAGGAGCGAAATCGGCTCAATCGTTCCTTTTGTTGAAATACGCGGTGTGACTAATTCGCCCTGCTCATGCAAAAAATCAAAAATTTCTTGCAATGTTTTGCCATCAGAAAGTTTATCTGTTAAATCTACACCATTGTTCTTTGCAATATGCTGGGCGCACTGTTCCTTGGCCTTAGAAGCCTTTGTTGTTTCGACAACATTTGCCACTGGTAAATCGTAAGCCGAAAGATCATATGACTCCTCCATCGCCCAGGCGCGCAATAAATCGGCAACTATAAGCAATTTATTCGTCTCATTTCGCTCTTTATTGCCAAGAAATTTTTGAAGATCTGAAAAAACAGATAATGCTTGCTTGAGCCCATTGGGAAAAAGAAACGCACGAATCTTTGGTGTAAAATAAAAACATAGTGCAGGATCGGTATGACGATGCAACGCAAAGCTCGAGAGAAAGAAATGAATCTTTGCCTTGGTATCAGCACCATCTTTTTTAGGAACAAATGGCAGATACGGCGACGCCCCATTTTCGAGCATACATCCAATAACGCCAAGGCTAGCACCATACCGCAATGCTGCCTTCAACAAAACTCCTGACTTTCCCTTCTGCCAATCAAGAGCTTTTGCCTTTCCCAGATGCTCAATCGCTCCGGCAACGTCCATCTTACCCCTCATTCGAGTCGAAAGATGAACAGCACTGCACGCGGCGGTATTTTTTCGTAGAAATATTCCATAAAGCTCATTAAACACGCCCGCTGCAGGCAGCGCTGACTTTTTTTTTTCCAAAGATTGAGGCGTAGCCACCAGAGAATCAACAAACGCCAGAAAAGCAAATAGCCCCAACAACCAAATCCGCGATCTATTCATATTATTTAAATAACCTTTTAACTCTAAATTAAGATACCTATTGTAAGGACAACATGGTATTTGGACTTACCCGGCCATACTGCATCATCCACTGCTGCCATTGCAACTCCGCTACATCTTGCTGAGGTGAAATAATAAGCGCGCTTTTCCCTGCATCGAAATCTTTTTTCAAAACTGATACAAACAAGGACAGAGCCTCCCGCGAGGACCGCCCCAGATTTCCATGATTAAGAAATCCTCCCACAGCAACAAAAGCTTTCCAAAGGTCCTTAACATCAACGTTAATATAAAAATTCTTGGCAATATGATACTCGTTATCAGCAGGGTTAAAAATCAAGGTGAAAAACTCTTCTCTGGTAAACAAGGCGCGCAAAACGCTGGGCGTAAGCTTCCCGCCCATATTAAGTAACTTAATTGTAATTGCCGGGTCAACGTTTTGATAAAGGCATTTAGTAAAAATCGTATTGCATGTACTTTTATCAATTTGCCAATTGATAAAAGTACAGTATGCACGAAGATAATCAATTAATGTTTCAACAGAAAGTGTAATTTTATCATCAGGATTTCCCGAAGGCACAACCTCAATGAGAGAATCTATCATTACCGGAGCACCATCAATTTTTCCCTTAAAGCCACAAAGACCCAGCGCCAAGGTTTTTAAAACTGACCATGCGGCAAATGCTCGTTGCTGAGATGCCACTATGACATCTGCTGAAGAATCTCCTAAAAGCGGCTCAATCGAAGAAACCGTAACGCGAAATGCCGCCCCCTGCAAAGGCACCAGCATTCCTAAAAAAGAAAATAGCAGTATTAGCAGTTTTTTCATCATAACATCCTTTTAAATAATAATTTGTGCAAAAAAACTTTTTGATACATATATGTGATTAACTACCCACAGCACTATTGCGCAATATATGCCTGCACAATGCACTTTTCACTAAACGGGTATTTTATTCCCTGGATTATTTGGTATTCTTCAGGCCCCTTACCCAGAAGCACAATCATCGATTCGCGGTGCGATCGCTTGGTAATTGCATATTCTATTGCCTCTTTGCGATCAAGCAACTGAACAACCTCAACACCACCCGGAACTCCTTCCATGATATCCTGAGCAATCATTGCAGAATCTTCACCGCGCGGATTATCACTGGTAAGAATAAGCGTATCCGCAAAGCGGGCCGCTATAGCACCCATTATCGGGCGCTTAGCCTTATCACGATCACCACCACAACCAAAAACAACAATTAAATCTTTGGTCAACGGACGCAGAGCACCAAGTACTGCCTCATATGAAGAAGGATTATGGGCATAATCGATAACCACCTGCGCACCATTTTGCAGAACATACCGATTCAAACGACCTGGCACACCGACAAAATTACCTAGCGCGTGGTTAATCTGATCAGCCATAAAACCAAAAAAATGCTCAACACATGTAGCCGCAGCAGTAACATTGTATTCATTAAACGAACCGATAAGCTCGGACGCATAAAAGCGCTCATCGCGAGAAAATAGTATACTAGGCGCATATTTTTGCACAAGCCGCATAACTGCACGGTCATTTTGATTAATAAATAACGGTGCCTGAGCTTTTAGGTGTGTAATAATTTGTTCTTTTGCAGCAAAATATTCATCCATGGTTGGATAAAACTCACCATGCTCTTGGCTAAAGTTGGTAAAAATTGCCGCATCAAAAACCATGCCGGCAAAACGCTGCATCGAAAAGGCTTGTGCCGCAGCCTCACAAATAACCCATTCGACATCCTGGCTCACGCATTGTGCAAAAAACGCATGCAAATAATCCGGCAACGGCGTGGTCATACCGGTCGGCGGCAGCGGCACACCATTAATGCTATTGTATACGGTACTCACCAATGCCGTCGAAACGCCCAAGGTGCGCAGAATATGCTCGAGCAAAAAAACCGTTGTTGATTTACCCTTGGTTCCAGTAACCGCAATAATTTTTAGTTTATTGGCGGGATAGCCATACGCCTCAGCAGACAATTCTGCCAATATACGTCGAGCATCTGCAACCCAAAGCACTGAAGCACCATACTGCTCTACCAATGCGATCGTCTGGCGAGGAAGTTCCTCGCCAGACTGAATCACAATCCTTTGTGCTCCGCGTTCAAGCGCCCGAGGAATAAAATCTGCACCATTGTGTTTTATGCCATGAATAGCCACAAAGGTACCACCCGGTACCACCTGGTCAGCATGACTGGCAACACGCAGCTGCTCAAACCAAGGCCTTTCATTACGCATTAAGTTCATTCCATACTCGCTTAAGCGATGGCATAAGGTACACTAGTCCATACAAGTTAATCAAAATGATTGCAGCCTGAGAAAGATCAACAAATGCAAACACAAAGCTGGTATCCCCCAATGCTCCAAAAGCGGCCATCGCGCTGTACAAAAGCATAAATCCCCATTCACCAATTTTGCCCCGAGTTAAAAAGAGCCAGCACTCACGCCCAATAAAGGCATACCCAACCAAAACACCGAGGCCAAACATAATCGAAAGGACCAGTGCCACTGCAGAACCAAGTCGGCCAAAAACGGTCGCGTACGTACTCATCACCAACGGCGTTGAAGTCAAACCGCTATTCCATGTTCCCGACATCGTAAACATCAAGAACATGCAGAAACAGACTAACTGCGTCGTAAAGACGAGCGCCATAGACATAATACTATTTTCACGTGGATTAGTGCCTCCTGTGGCACCAAACATAATTGCAGCCGTACCACCCCCAGCTTCAGTCGCCAAAAAGATACGTGACGCGCCCAGGCTTATAGCTCTTTGCATTATGTGTCCCGCAAAACCCCCCGCTACTGCTGTAGTCGAAAATGCCGAGGTTACGATCAACTTAAGCGCTGGTAAAAAATTAGGTGCAAAAGTAATAAGAACAGCACCGGTCGCAAGCATAAAGAGACCGACCTTGAGCGGAGCAAGCGTCTCGGATAGTTTGATAATGCGCTGAGAACCACCAAAAAAAGCGTAGGCTAAAAACAATAAGAGCATAAGCGCAACAGAAATTTCATTAATACCCGTTGCTGCCGTCAGACCGGTAGCCATAGAGTTTCCCTGCATAGAACCTGCAGCAAACAAGCAGTATAAAAGGCATGCTCCTGCATATGCATACGGCAACCAGCTTCCGCCAAAAACGCGCGCGAGGTAAACCATTGGGCCACCACGACGACCATGCTCAGTCTCAATCGTAAACACTGATGCGGCAAGCACTTCCAAAAAGCGCATTGGCATGGCAAGAAGCCCAAAAACGAGCAACCAAAAACCTGCTCCTGGACCACCACTGTGCATGGCAACCGCCATGCCAGCCAAACTACCATTACCAAGACTTGCGCTTATCATACCCAAAAACGCTTGCAGTGGAGAAATCGTTTGATTCTCTGGACAGAGCGTGTCGCACGTGACCTTGGGAGGAAAGAGAACGTACTTCCAGGACGTGAAGAAATATTTGAATTGGATCCCGCCAAACACTACGGTTATCGTAAGTCCAAGGATAAATAGCAAAATAATAAACGGCCATCCCCACACGTATAGTGCGTTAAATTCTGAGAAACTCACCGTCTCCTCCTTATAAAAGGGTTAGTACGCATAAAAGCGCTTTTGTGCTACCTTTAAATATACTTAGTATTATCCATATTGGAAAGTTAGAGACCTATGTCATCGCTATTACCCGGCAAAGTACTTGCGCTCGACCTTGGTGACGTCTGGATTGGCATTGCCATTTCTGATGCGCTATGGATGGTTGCGCGTCCGCTCGAAACCGTAACGCTTTCGCACCTTGAAAGCCATTTGCAAAAGCTTTTACAAAAAGAACGCATTGCTACAATTGTCGTTGGATGCCCGATTACTTGCGGGGGAACACGTAGTGCACAAACAGAAAAAATTGAACTACAGTGCGCCGAGCTCGCAAAAAGTTTTCCGCAGGTAGAATGGCGCCTTTGGGACGAGCGACTTAGCAGTAAACGTGCTGAACAGCTACAATCAAGCAAAAAGAAAAGCAAACAAAAAGGCGCAAAACAAGAATCTCATGCAATCGCTGCAGCATTTATACTCGACTCTTTCTTGCAAAACCATCAAGCAAAAAAAGCATTAGAAGAACAGGATTAAGATGATTTTAAATCCCGATAAAAGTTTTCGTGAGTTCCTAATACCAATAAAATTAAACAAATCTCTCCCACGTCAAAACAATATGCAAGAAGCGTTAACTCTTTAACCATCCGAAACTTAAAAACCCGAACACCGCTCAAATCCCCCTTTTTGCCTTCTCCAATCAGGGGATTAACTTTTATTTTTTCAATAGCCGCGTCCAAGTCTTTTTTTTGGTTGCGATAAAGCTTCTTTATATGCCTTGAAAATGTCGGCGTTTGCACAATTTTCATTGCGCTACACCTTGCTTTCAAAAACATACTCTTCAAGTTCACCAGACGCGACTTCCTCCTGGGCTATAAGAATTTTTTTAATAAGATCATAGGTTAAATCAGGATTTTCTTCCGCAATCTTGCCTATTTTCGCCCAATGCTCAATTTGTCCTGCGATTGATCGATTTAACGCCCTTGAAACATGTTTTGCATCAGAAACAATATGTTCCGACAATTTTACTGCCATTGCCATACAACACCTCACCTCATAAGGAAGTAACCACTCAAATCAACAGACCTATTTTAATCCGAAAAACAACCTAATGCAACCTTTTGGATTTTTGTATACAAATTCTTAATCATTGACAATAATTAGAGGCACTCGCTACGCTCCATAAAGACAACAATCTCCGTAGGTTTGGGGAAAATGGAGGGGAGGAAGGTATGAAGTGTCCACGCTGCCAAGGCTTGATGGTCTGTCAGGCGTTTTTTGATCATTTTATGAACTTTGAGGCTTGGAAATGCCTCAATTGTGGTAATATAATAGCGAGACGAGAGAAAACGTTGGAACACGATGTGTTTAGCCTTTTTGAACAGCAACAGAAAATCAAACAGAAAAGATAGTCTATATGCAAGAGTTACGCTCATTGGTTCTATACCACGGGTATAGTTCCTTCCAGTTTGGTTTATTTGTCAATCACACACTCATAGCTGAAGATCAAATCGAAGGAACGGGAACCTGCGCTAATTTTTTGCCAAAACTTGAACAATTACTCACCAAAACCAACACCAGTCTTTCTAATATCGCGTTTTGCGCTGCATATACCGGACCCGGCTCGTTTACTGCGCTGCGCGTAACCTTAGCCTTTGCCAATGGCTTTGCCTTTGCACAAAACATTCCACTTGTCGGCGTTTCTGGCTTTGAAGCATTAGCAAAAAATCTTGCCCAAAAGAGCGAGAGTAAATATCTTATTCAAGCATTCAAAGCTTTTGGAGAAGAAATTTACCTACAAATAACCGATCCCCAAAAAGTTATTCTCTTAGAAACATGCACCCCTGCCAAAGGTGCAGTAGAATTGCTTAAACTCATTACTGCGACATCACCCTGTTATTTTGTGGGCAATGGAATCCCTCTGCTTTTGGAGTATATAGGTTCCTCGTATATACGAAGCCATCCGAAAAACGTTCTTGACTTAACGCCCGCACCAAACCTGCATGACGTAGCAACCTGCGGACTAGAAAACTATCTGCAACAAACACAAGAACACCAATTAGTCTATAATTTACAACCAACCTACCTCAAAAACCCGCCCGCGCATACATAACGTCGATCAATTGACGAAGAAAGATAAGCGCATCCCAAAAAAATCCGAGCACAATTTTGTGCCATTACATCGCCCCTACCGGATACACTTGACAAATAATTAAAAAAAATTACTATTAAGACATGCAAATTTTAAAAAGCTTTAAAAAGGAAACATCAATGAAAAAGTATCTGTTTTATCTCGTAATAGCTGGAATGAGTATAGCTATAGCTCACGACGTCACTTCGACACCAAAAGTTATAATACTTAATAAATCATCTGGACCGAAAGGTAAAAAGCCGCGCAAAAAAAAACAAGTAAAAATCGAAACTATACTCGCTAAAATGCCAACCGTAAAAATACACACAAAAACTCCGGAACAGCTAGCTAAACAACTAGTAGCCCTACAGGAAAGAATAGTTAAAAATCAGAAACCAGAACAAACCAAAAACAAAGATACGAACTACTTTAGAAAAACACTTACGTACACACCTTATGTATTATTTCCCCTTGCATCTCTAGCTGCAGGCTATTATGCAAAAAACTTCCAATACGGCGCTATGACAGCTTTTAGCGCCAGCCTAGGAAGCATTCTGCTCAATAATAAACTATCACCATCAACCAACATCGGCATATATAGCGGCTTGTCTGGAATCGGTGGCATGTTCATTCATGGCTTGATTAACAAAAAAGAGCAGCTCACAATTCCGTCCGTAGAAAATACGGTGATAACGATGATACAAGAATAAACAAAAATTTACACTCACTGCTTTAGGCAAGCACGCAACATTCCTGCCCCCAGACTCACAGCCACCCAGGCGCGTAAAATGGTCGGTGTAAGCGCGCAAACAAGTGCTCCTTGCGAGCGCGCGTACGCAACTTCATCATGCGTAAGCCCACCTTCGGGCCCACTGAGTACCGTGACTAAACTAGGTTTAGAATGTGCTAAGGACTCCATGATCGGCAACGCCGGCTCACCATCTTCATCAAACAAAATAAAAGGGGCCTCTTTACTTCGTTGTGCAAGCGCTTCTTCAAAAGAAATAATAGGCCGAATAATCGGGAAAACAAATTGCTTTGACTGCTCCGCTGCTGCTGCCATAATTTTTGCCTGACGTTCAGAAGAAAGGCGTACTTGGCGTGCTGATTGCTTAGTTATGATAGGCGTAATGGAGGTTACTCCCATAACCGTCGCATGGGACAAAGCCTCCTCAAATGAATCCTTCTCGAGTATCGGCAACAACCAATGAATTTCTGGGATTACCGCTTTGTGGCCATCCACCTGCTCAATAATGAGTTCAATAAATTTTTTGCTAACCTTAGCAATGCGTCCCAACCATACATAGGTCGCATCAAAAAGCAGTACCGTCTCACCAGCTCCAAGCCGGAGGACATGCGTTATGCGATGCAAAACCGCCGCTTCTTGAATAATTACCCGATCTCCGACGCCACCCTGCAAGCCACCGGGGATAAAGAGAGCAAAACAGTGCCCATGTCCAACCATAATTAAACCTCACAAATAATACATACCTCTACGTATTGTACTAAAAAACAAAAAGCTTCCATCCGTACGAACATGGCTTTATTGCTAGGCTTGGAAAAATATCGGTGATGACCTTGCTTTTGTAGCATCCAAACAACCCCTCACTCTCCGCTACACCCACAAACAGATCCCCCACCCAACCGGGCAGCTTTCGCTCCTAAAAGCTCTATTAAAAAATTACTTTAATTTCTTATTGACATTATTCAGCAATACTTCATACTAGAACTATAAATTTACAAAAATAGTTTTAAATGGAGAAAAGGATAATGAAAAAAATCTTAAAACGCACAAGCCTATTACTTCTAGGTGCACTCCTCATTATGCCGCACCAATCATCAGCTATGAATTTCTTTTCTTTCGGAGGCGGTAGCAACGAAAAAAAAGATGATCGCGGATGGCTAGCAAAAACACTTGCAGGTACGCTTGAAGAACCGATCAAAGCGTTAAAAAAAACAATTAAAACCATGGGCGAAGAAATACCGAAAAGCCTTGATGA
>Ga0209417_1003634_pt1 | contig 20129 bp, 17 predicted proteins | sample RifGroF2_FD_184002 | JGI IMG/M metagenome (GOLD analysis project Ga0209417, IMG submission 184002) | Groundwater microbial communities from Rifle, Colorado, USA - Groundwater F2 (SPAdes) (version 2) | ecosystem: Environmental > Aquatic > Deep subsurface > Groundwater | place: Rifle, Colorado... | reverse complement strand
TGAATGCATGAGTGAATGAAAAAATATAGAAATCTCAATTCGTTTCTCTTAAAACAATCATCCATTCAGTCATTCAACCATTCTTCCTAACTGTTAATATAAATTCAAAACCATAGTGCACCTAACTAAGTAATTCATATACGGCGGCAACCCCTTGTCCGCCGCCAACACACGCTGAAACCATTCCATATTTTTTATTTCTGCGTTTTAATTCATTAATAATTTGAACCGTGAGTTTTGCACCGGTACAGCCAAGCGGATGCCCAAGTGCGATCGCACCGCCGTTTACATTAAGAATTTCAGTATTCAATCCCAGAGTCCTTATCACGGCAAGAGATTGAGCAGCAAACGCTTCGTTAAGTTCAATCAACTCGATATCGTCCAATTTCAAGTTTGCTTTTTTTAACGCTTTTGGAATTGCTGCAATCGGTCCGATGCCCATTACTCGTGGATCGACACCCGCAACAGCGTAAGAAACCATTCGAGCAATTGGTTTAACGTTTAATTCCTTCACCATTTCTTCGGACATAACTAATACGAATGCAGCGCCATCGGAAGTCTGCGAAGAATTACCGGCAGTTGCAGTTCCATCGGCAGCAAAGACAGGCTTAAGTTTTGCCAATGCTACGATTGTAGTATCGGCGCGAGGACCTTCATCCTTATCAACAACAAACTTTCTCACTTTCCGTTTGCTGTTTTCGATATAAACTTCTTCAACTTCAACCGGAACAATTTGATCTTTGAAGTATCCTTCTTTTTGTGCATTGATCGCTTTCATGTGTGAATGGTATGCAAATTCATCCTGGTCTTGCCGCGAGATTTTGTAATCACGAACCACTTCTTCCGCGGTTAATCCCATGCCCATATAGAATTCAGGATGTTCTTTTGCGATTTTATAATTTGGCGCAAGTTTCCATCCGGTCATGGGAACCATAGACATTGATTCTGTTCCGCCTGCAATAATACAATCCATCATTCCCGATTGAATTCTCGCCACCGCCGTAGCAATTGAATCAACACCCGATGCGCAAAAACGGTTTACGGTTGAACCTGGAACTTCAACCGGCAACACTTGCAAAGCGATCATTCTCCCGATCTGCAATCCTTGTTCGGCTTCCGGGAACGCATTTCCTACAATTACATCATCTATACGATGAAGATCTAACTGCGGCACTTGTTTTACTAAATGCCTGATAACATCCGCGGCTAAATCATCCGGGCGGTAAAAACGGAAGCCTCCTTTTTTTGCTTTCGCTACCGCTGAACGATAACCCGCTACGATATATGCTTCTCTCATAATATTTTTCTTTTCATTTATGATTAAAAATTATTTTCATTTAATTAATTACGAAGCGGTTTGCCCGTAGTTAAAATGCTTTGAATTCTCTCAAGCGTTTTCTTTTCAGTGATTAAACTTAAAAATGCTTCGCGCTCTAAATCTAAAAGATATTGTTCGGAGACGAGCTTTCCTTCACTAAGATCACCACCGCACATGATGTACGCTAATTTTTCAACGATCTTTTTATCGTGATCTGAAATGTAGTGACCACGGTTGAATGAATAAGCTCCAAGCAACAGCGTTGCCAGTGCCGAGCGTCCAAGAACTTTTATATCTTCTCTTTGCGTTGGACGAGTATAACCTTTATTTGCAAGTAAAAGAACAGCGTCTTTCGCATCGGCAATTACACGATGCGGATTGATGGTGATCGAATCTCTGCCAAGTTTGAAAATTTCCATATCAAATGCTTCTTTTGCTGAAGTTGAAACTTTTGCCATGGCAATGTTCATAAATTTCTTCTGGAGTTCCGGCAGTTCGGGTAATTCCGAAAAATATTTATCTGAGGCGCGCATCGTCATTTCTTTTGTTCCGCCGCCCGCGGGAATAATTCCAACACCAACTTCAACTAAGCCGATATACGTTTCTGCTGAAGCTTGCACTTTATCAGCATGCAAACAAACTTCACATCCGCCGCCAAGTACAAGTGAATGAGGCGCGACTACAACAGGAATACTCGAATACCGGCAATGCATGGTTGCTTGTTGAAATGCTCGAACCGCAAAATCAATTTCATCATACTCTTGTTCGGTAGCGAGCATGAACATCATCGCAAGATTTGCACCGGCAGAAAAATGTTGTCCATCATTCGCAATGACCAATCCTTTGTAATCTTTTTCTGCAATCTCAATCGATTTGTTTATTCCTTCCAGAACTTCACTGCCAATCGAATTCATTTTTGTGTGGAATTCAAGATTCACAATTCCGTCGCCAATATCATGAAGCGAAGTACCGGAGTTTTGCCAAACAACATTATTTGCTCTTGTATTTTCAAGTATGATGAATTCATTTCTTCCGGGAATATCTTCATAAGAACCGGTCACGATGTCGTAATATTTTTTCTTTCCGTTCACAATTTTGTAAAAAGTATCAGCGCCATTTTCAACCATATCTTTTACCCACTGCGCCGGAGGAAGATCTGCTTCTTCCATTTTTTTGATCGTCTTTTCAACACCTAAAGCATCCCAGGTTTCAAATGGTCCAAGTTCCCAGCCGAAACCCGCTTTCATTCCATCATCTATTTTGTAGAATTCTTCAGAGATTTCCGGAATTCTATTCGATGCGTATTGAAAAACATTGAAATTTAATAACCGCAGAAAATCCGCCGCTTTATCTTTTGCCGAATTCAGTGTTTTCAATCTGTCTTTAAGATTATCGATAGGTTTTGCAGCTCCAACGGATGCGAATTTTGGTTTGTCACTTGGTCCATATTCAAGTGTACCGGTATTCAGTTCATAGATTTCTCTTTTACCTGATGCGTCTTTCGTTTTCTTGTAGAAACCTTGTCCTGATTTATCTCCCAGCCAATTATTTTCCGTCATCTTTCTAACGTAATCGGGAATTTCAAATATTGCGCGCGCTTCATCGTTTGGACAATCTTTGTAAATATTGTCGGCGACTTTTACAAGCGTATCAATCCCGACAACATCGGCTGTTCTGAATGTTGCTGATTTTGGTTTACCCGTTAATGGACCGGTAAGAGTATCAATTTCTTTTATAGTTAATCCGAATTCTTTTTTCAATTTAAAAACAGCCATGATGCTGAAGACACCGATTCTATTGGCGATAAATGCCGGAGTGTCTTTACACAAAACCGCGGTTTTACCAAGATAGAGATCGCCGTACTGCATCAGAAAATCTATAACTTCACTATTGGTTTGTGACGTGGGAATAATTTCAAGCAACTGCAAATATCTCGGGGGATTAAAAAAATGTGCGCCGCAGAAATTTGATTGAAAATCATCGCTCCTTCCTTCAAGCATTAAATGGATTGGAATGCCGGAGGTATTTGTAGTGATAAGTGAGCCAGGTTTTCTGAATTTTTCTACATTATCAAAAACCATTTTTTTTATGTCGAGTCTTTCAACAACAGCTTCAATAATCCAATCAACATCTTGCAGCAAATCCATATTATCTTCAAAATTTCCGGTGGTAATTTTTGAAGCGTCTGAAGCAGAATAAATTGGTGAAGGACTTGCCTTCAAAACTGATGCAAGGTTTTCATCGGCAATACGGTTTCTTACCACTTTATCTTTTAGTGTAAGACCTTTTTTTGTCTCGGCTTCGGTCAATTCGCGGGGAACGATATCGAACAGATACACTTTACATCCGATGTTGGCAAAGTGCGCTGCAATCCGCGAGCCCATTACTCCGGAGCCAAGCACAGCAACTTTATTGATTGTTCTTTTCATAGCATTTTTCTTTTTGTTTAAGAATTAGTTAACTATTAATTCATCATAAATTTTTTCGATCAGCGTTTGATATTTTTTTAAGATCACTCTTCTTTTCAGTTTCAAGGTAGGAGTCAGTTCGCCTGTTTCCACAGTCCATGTGTCGGGAACCAATGCAATCTTTTTTAGTTGTTGGACATGCCCGAACCGTTTGTTGTACTTTTGCACATCTTTCCAGATTCGCTCTTTTATTATAGGTGAAGCTGCAATTTCTTCGTTGGAATGAACATCGGTACATTTTTTATCACACCATTTGCGAACGAAATCAAAATTTGGGACGATAATTGCGGCAGCATGTTTCTGGTTTTCACCTACGACCATTATCTCACTAATGAAATTTGATTCTTTCATCTTATTCTCAATCGGAAGCGGAGCAATAAATTTTCCACCTGAGGTTTTAAAGATTTCTTTTACACGATCGGTTATTTTTAAAAACTTTCCGTCAACCCATTCGCCAATATCTCCTGTGTGGAACCATCCTTCATCATCCATCACAGCTTTAGTTTCATCCGGTTTGTTAAAATAGCCTTTCATAACATTAGCGCCTTTTGCAAGAATTTCACCACTCTCCGAAAGTTTAATTTCGACACCCGGAAGTGGAATTCCTACGCTTCCCAAATAATATTCACCGTGAGTAAAACGGTTACAAGTAAGTACGGGAGAAGTTTCCGTTAAACCGTATCCTTCTCTGATAGTCGCTCCGGCTGCGGTAAATATTCTTGATAATCTTGGTTGAAGTGCGGCGGCGCCACTAATAATTCCTTTCACTTCGCCTCCCAAAGCTTCCATCCATTTGGAGAAAACCAATTTTCGTGCTACAATCAATCGCAGTTTATAAAACCAGCCGTTCTCTCCTCTCGGATCGTAGTGATTGGCAAGATTTACTGCCCAGCCGAAGATCGCTTTCTTTACAGGACTAAGATTTCTCCCTTTGTCCATTATCTTGTCATAAATCTTTTCCATTAATCGTGGTACGGTTGTAAAATAGTTCGGTTTTACTTCCTTCAGGTTCTCACCGACTTTCTCAATACTTTCAGCAAAATAAACAGAACCGCCTAAATACAAATAGAAGTAAACAGCAGTTCGCTCAAAAATGTGACAAATAGGGAGAAAACTTATCATTCTGTCCGCACTTGTCATAGGCATAATTTCACTAATGGATTTTACGTTACTTAAAATATTTAAATGAGTAAGCGGAACTCCTTTAGGAACTCCGGTCGTGCCGGATGTGTAAATAATGGTTGCGAGATTTTCAGAAGTGACAGATTTTTCAATTTCCGAAAGTCTGTTTCGGTGAGATTCATCCCCGGCGTTTATTACTTCAGCCCAGTTTTTTGCACCACTTACTTGATTAAAAGTGAAAATTTCTTTTACCGAAGGAGTTTTTACTATGACCTTCTTTACTTTTTTGTACAATTCCTCATTTTCAACAAAAACTAACTTCACTTGAGAGTCGTTAAAAATGTATTCATAGTTTTCCGGACTCATATTCGGATAAAGCGGAACATTAATACAGCCAATTTGAAGAATTCCAAGATCGAGTAAAGTCCATTCGGTTCTATTATAGGAGATTATTGCAAATTTATCTTCAGGATTAAATCGCATCGACAAAAGCCCAAGACTAACTTTATCAACCGTATCCTGGCACTCTTTTGAAGAATATTTCCTCCAATTACCGCCAACTTTATCGCACAAAGCATCATCTTGCGGATAACTTTCCATTTGATTGGGTAAAATGTCAAACAACCTTTGCACTTTTTGATCTGAACTTTCCATGTTTTGCCTCTTTCATGAAATTAGTGATTTTAGTGCTTGGGAAACTCTTAATCTTACTCGTAATCACGATCATGTTCGCTTTTAACGCAGATTTGAAGATGTTTAAGATTAAAATTTTCTTAGCAATGTGAATTAGTAAATAAATAGCACACTTCCTAAAAACTAAAATAGAACAAACTTTGGGAAATGTCAAGCGAATTTTCGCTAATCGTGAATATTTGCTTTTCTATTAACTTCTTTTTCTTATATTTCGCTTGTAAATGATTTGAATTTGGAGAATTTGATTGAAATTATCACAGAACTACATAAAATTGGTACTTGGACTTAAATTGAAGCAACTCAGATTGGAGAAAAACCTCTCTTTAACCCAGTTGGCGGAGAAGAGCGGACTTTCTATTTCCTATTTAAACGAGATTGAAAGCGGGAAGAAATACCCGAAATCTGATAAAATTGCTGTTATCGCTCAAACTCTTGATGTTTCATATGACAAATTGGTTTCTCTCAAGCTTTCCAAACAATTAGCTCCTATCGGGGATTTGTTCGAATCAAATATCTTAGAACAGCTTCCGCTTGATCATTATGGAATAGATATTAGAAAATTTGTTGCTCTCATGTCAAATGCTTCAATTCAATTAAGTGCGCTTGTGGCAACCATTTTGGAGATGGCGAAAAGTTCGGAAATGAGTGAAAATAATTTTAGTAGAACCGCATTGAGAGCGTACAAAGAATTCAATGATAACTACTTTGAAGAACTTGAGACTGCCGTTGATACTTTTGTTACGGAAAACAAAATAGATGACGCTCCCCCGCTTGAATACGATAAACTATCGAAAATACTTACGGAAAAGTATTTTTACCAAATTGATGAATCAACTTTGAATACTTACGCAGAGTTAGCTCATTTTAGAGGATTTGTAAAAAGCGGAAAAACGCATACACTCTTTCTAAACAATATGATTTCCGATTCTCAAAAAGCCTTTATTGTTGCTAAGGAATTGGCTTACAATCATCTTAATTATAAAGACAGAAGTTTCTCCCACTCAAATCTCCGATTGGATAACTTTGATCATCTGCTCAATAATTTTAGAGCTTCTTATTTTGCTACCGCTCTGATAATGAGAAGAGAATTCATTCTGAATGATCTGAAAAATTTCTTCGCTTTGCAAAAATGGGATGCTAATTACCTAATAGATTTAATTGATAAATACAATGCTTCACCTGAGATGCTATTTCAAAGGATAAGTAATCTAAGTCCAAAGTATTTAGGATTGAATAAATTTTTCTTCCTCCGCTTTAATGCGAAGGAGAAAAGCAACAATTACCAACTTTCCAAAGAAGTAAGATTAAATATAAGACGCAATCCGGGGGGATTCCAAAGTCAAGAGCATTATTGCAGAAGATGGATTTCTGTTAAAGTCTTGAACAAACTTATCGATGGACAAACAACTGAAAGCAGTAAGAATATTGTATCGGGTGTTTTACATTCCAAATTCTATAATTCAAATGATGAATTTCTAAGTATCTCTGTTGCAAAGAGAAGCCAGTTTATTCCCGAAGAATATTACAGTGTAACACTCGGCTTCCAATTTGATGATGAGTTGAAACAACGCATCGCATTCTGGAATGATGCTGATATTCCTTTTGAAACAGTAAACGATACTTGCGAAATGTGTAAAATTCCCGATTGTAAAGAAAGAACCGCTCCCCCAACGGTAATTGAAAAGTTGGAACACACCCAAAAGGTTGAAGCAATACTGCTGAAACTTAATTCATCACCCGGCTGAACCAAACCAAATTATTTGTAACCACCGAATAAATGAATGCTTGTATGGTTGAATGAAAAAAAATAAATCATTCATCCTCAACGCAGTGGGTTGAAAACCTCCGCCTCAGTTATCACTCCGATTTACTAAAATGGAAATCTTCTTTTTCTAAGAGTCCGTAAATAATTTTCTTCACTAATTCAGCAAGTTTAACCGCGTTTTGGGCATCCTCTTTTTTAATATTTTGATATTCACCGGGATATCTTCTGGCAACAGCATAGTTTGTCAATTTAAAAGTACTTTCCAATTTGGTCATCAACTTAAATTCTTCCGGAGCCAATTTAATAAGAACGTTGATACTGTGTGTATAAGGGAAATCAATAAATTTACTTACAAGAAAGGCTTTTAGATACTTTTCCGCGCATTGCTGCGCATGATAACAAATTAAACGGTAGGGGATATTTGATTGAAGCGTAAAAGCGTGTTTCGCCAGAAGTAAATCTTCTTCTGCAACTTCAATCCATTTATATACTTGCTCTTCGAGTTCTTTTCTTTCATTGTTCATACAAAACTATTCCCTCTTTAGTTGCATAACGGGCAACCGTTCCGGGGTATTTCTTGTCCCGCTCGAATTCATTTTCAGTTAGTATAATTACATCAAAAGCATAATTTAACTGCATCAAACAGACCCTCATTCGATCCATCAAATTAAATCTGTCTTCGTTCAACTCACTGATAATCAGCAGATCAACATCACTTTTATTATCAGAGGTTCCACGTGCTTGAGACCCGAATAAAATAATTTTCTGCAAATTAAATTTTGAAAGAAGCCGTTGTTTTATTTCTTCTTTTTCTTGTTCGCTTAACATAATTTTGTATTCCGATTCAAGTTTATAAAAATCATAACCTTATCCGGGCTTGTTGCCACGGATTAAATAGAAGTTAATGATATTTCTCACCTTTTCAGTTTCACTAAAATACGAAAATAACCACGAACAATAGCACACAGACCTACTAAGCACAAAACCTCCGGGATTTTGGACAATGTTGAGATTCAAACTCCGGAGGTTTAATGCTTACCATTCTTCTCCCCGATTCATAATTATTTCTTTTATTTAGCTTTATGCTATATTTGGCAATTAATTTTCAAACATAACGGAAGAAAATATGGCATCGGAAAAGAAAAATTTCATTACACAATTCCCGAGAAACTTTTGGACTGTAATTACCATGGAGTTCTTTGAGCGAGGATCCTACTACGGTTTAGCGAGCGTTCTCTCAATCTATCTTGTTACGGTTCTTAACTTTTCCAAGCAGAGTGTGGGAGTAATAAACAGCGTCACTCGCCCAATGTTATATCTTACGCCAATACTCGCCGGCGCAATTGCTGACCGTTTTGGTTACCGGAAAACTCTTTTCTTCGCTTTTTCCGTGATGAGTTTTGGTTATTTCCTTTCGGGATTAACTACAAGTTATGAACTTATCTTTTTAAGTCTGCTGCTTATGACTCTTGGCGCGGGTTCTTTTAAACCAATTATTTCCGGTACTATTGCAAGAACAACTACCGAACAGAATTCTACGTTGGGATTCGGTATTTATTATTGGAGTATTAATCTCGGCGCGTTTATTTTCCCTTTAATTCTGGTCCCTTTCTTAAAAGAAATTTCATGGTCATATATCTTTTTTATGTCTGCAATTGGCACAGGTTGGCTGCTTCTGTTAAACTTTTTTGTTTATAAAGAACCAGCTAAACCGGAGAATGGTAAATCTATCGGACAAGTGTTAAAAGGAGCCGTATTAGTTTTAAAAGATTTCCGCTTTATCCTGATGATCGTAATCTATTCCGGTTTCTGGATTCTCTACTTCCAGATGTTTGATACGGTTCTCTGGTATTTAAAAGATTACATGGATATGACTCCCGTTAATAATGTTGTAAATGGATTTCTCGGACTCTTCACCGCAAATCCAAATTGGAAATTTGATGCCGAACATGTAACGGTAATTAATGCGGGAACCATCATCGTCTTGCAGATATTCATCTCCAATATTGTAAAAAACAAAAAAGCATTGCCAACAATGATAACGGGTATCGGGCTTGGCACCATTGGAATGGGAATCCTTGCTATCTCAACATACGCATGGGTTTTTATGGCGGGAATCATCATCTTTTCCATCGGTGAAATGACGGCGCATCCCAAGTTTATCAGTTACGTCGGATTGATCGCGCCGGAAGATAAGAAAGCATTGTATCTCGGATATTCTTTTCTTTACGGAGTTTTAGGGAGCGGAATTGGAGGAATTCTTGGCGCGAATCTTTATGTTCACTTTATAGATAAACTCCATAACCCAAGCGCATTGTGGATCACTTTTAGTTTGATTGGTGTGGCAACGATGGTTGGACTTTTACTCTTTAATAAGTTTTTAGCGAAGAAGTAATAGGTTATCAGTTCGCCGCGGGGAATCAGTTGTTAGTACGCTTTTCTCGTAGGTGTAGCACAGATTATTAATCTGTGCTACGGAATTTATTTATTCATGTTACACAAAATATTCATTTGAATAGCCACGAGCTTTAGCTCGTGGGGAAAAGAAAAAACCAAACTCTACGGCTTTAGCCACAAAACAGCTATTTGTAATGGCTGAAGCCAATATCCTTTTTGCGGATGAGTCCACGTCCTGAAGGACGTGGCTATTCATTTATGAAATTTTGCGTAAGGTGACTTATTTATTTACTTGGTAGGTCCGGTTTCCTTCATGTTTGCTTCAAAACCTTCCATCGAACGGGTTTTAATTAAAATATCATCTTTATAAATCTTTAGCTGAACATAACCGCTGTCGTTCAAATTGGTTACGTTTATGTAATACAGAGAATCAGTAATTGATTGATAACTGTGCGACCATGGCAAGGGTTCATTGGCTGATCGTATAATATTTCCCTCATAAGTTGAATAATATAAAAATACTTCTTTTGAGGTACCGGTTAATTCAAAACGTATTAAACTATTATGGATCGAAGTTGCTGCTGTTTCTCTCAGTGTTTTATTGTATCCCGTCATTGATCTTGTCTTTGTTAATAGATCATTTTCCGAAATTTTCAATTCTACTTTTCCACTATCATACGAATTAGCAATATAAATATAGTATGCACTGTCTTCCGTAGAATAATATGAGTGTTTCCATGGAAGTGTTTGTCTTATAACTCTTCTGAATTGTTTATCAAATGTAGAATAGTAGAGATATACTTCCTTAGAATGTCCGGATAATTCAAACGTTATTTTGGTTTTGTAATAATCGTAAAATGAAGTATCCCGACTAACTTCTGGTGGGATATTATTTATGAAACCATCACTTTCAGGTTGTGTTAATATGTTACATCCTACAATTAAAAGTATAGGGAATAAAATCAATATTTTTATCATGTTCTTACCTTTCACCATATAAAATAAATTCACTTTGCTCTGTTCTATGTGATATTCATTTTTTTATTCAAATACAAAAGGATACAAATTCAACATTAACGTAAGACCGATGAATTTATTATTTCCTGTAACTTTGAAAATAACGGGATGGAAAAAAGATAAATTCAAATCGATGACGGGAAGTATTAGTATCTGATTTACTGAACGAAGATCATTTGCAAAAGTTTTGTTTTGTTGTACCAATATATCTCCATCAGAAGATTGCAAACTAAAAGCATATCGCCCAAGCCAGTTATATGAAAGTCTGTTATACAATATCATTGAACCTGCGTATATACAAAAGTACTCTGATAAATAATAGATCGGGGTACCTATTTTAATCGAAATTGATTGAACGGACTTTAAAGTGAATTGATTCTGATTTTGATATAACATGTAATTCAATTCTGGGATATCACCATATATCTTTCCACTTAACGGCTGATCAATTTTTTCATCCCTAATTAGATTATTTTTGTGATAGGACCCTTCAAAAGAGAGATTAGAAAAAATTGTTTTTGTATTCTTTAAGAACATGGTAATATTGATACCGAACGAAACTTGTGGTCCATTAAAATCTTTTGTAACAGAAATTAGATCAGGAAGTATCGGCAAGTGATACTTCTCATTAATTCTTATCGGGTTATCGGAATTAAAACTTCCAATTAAATTTACCTCAAAGGTTCTTGATAAAGTTGTAGGGATACTATACAGTTCAAGTAAATATTCACTTGCATCTTTATTCTCCGGGTAGGGTAACTGATCTCCATATTTATCAAAAACATACCAAAGGGATGTGATTCTTTCTTCTAAGGCGATTTTCTCTCCAAGACCGGAATCCTTATATAATTTTAGGTCGTCTACAATTTGTTTTATCGATCCAACGAGAAAATTATCAACAAGTCTAGCATAGTCTTCATCTGTACGATATTCTAATTTTGGATTATTTGTGTAATATATAAGCGCATAAAAAGCTTCAAGGTTGTGATCATACACAGGAGTGACTTTTGGGGGTTGAACATTCATTTCATCCGCCATTCTGGTTTTCAGATACCTGATGACTTGATCTTTTGTTTTCTCGAATGGATGGTTTTGCTGTATTTCTTCAATTTCTTTTTCAATCCACCGGTTTCTGATCTTATACTGTTTGGCGGTTAACGTCTTATGATAATTGAGCAGATTTTCATCTTCATTTAGGATGTTTTCATCATACCGTTTGGAAAGATATTCGATGAATGAATACATAAGGGATGGATTGAGCATTATTTTCCCCTCAATTTGGGAGTTGATCATCTCTTTTGATTCAGCATCCCATTGCAATATTTTTGCCGGAAGATGCTCTTTATAGAGTTCGATATATTTTTGCCCGTAGGTAATAAAACTGATAAAAATAAGAAGAAAGAGTAGTTTAGCCTTCATTCAGCCTCCATTTTTGTGTTAATGGTTAAATGGTATCCGGAGTATAATTTAGGTAGTTAGTTGATCCGCCAATTATTACTTCGCTGATTTTACTTCATAAATTTAGTTGCTCTTTATTAAATATGCAAAAGTTTAATAAAATTTATACCCATGTATCACAGATTAATAATCTGTGATATGCTTTACTATGATTCCGCATAGGTTTTGTAAGCCTTTTAAACCGCATCTAAGACGCATTCAAAGCGCATTCAAGACGGATTAAGAACGCGGGTAAATCCCAACTATCTTATTAAAGTTATTTATTTGTTATGTATATATTGGATGGGTGATAAGATCATTTGGTACTTGAACCACGGTTTCATAGTCTGATTTAGTGAGATTTTGGAAGAAAAACAAACAATTTCATCAACTTTTTACGAACCTTAAAAGCTATTGCTGAAACTTTAAAAGCTACCGGTGAAACTTAAAGAGTCAGCGGTGATGTTTGAAAAGTTACTCCGGAAACTTGAAATGTTACTTGGGAAACTTGAAATGTTACTTGCGAAACTTCAAAAGTTACTGGTGAAACTTGAAATGTTACTTGCGAAACTTCAAAAGTCACTGGTGAAACTTGAAAAGTTACTCGCGAAACTTCAAAAGTCACTGGCAAAACTTGAAAAGTCACCGGCGAAACTTGAAAAGCTACTTGAGTAGTTTGAAGGATTGAAATTAAGAATAAAAATTGTATCAAAACTGAGAGATTATTAGACTGTGGACTGCAGGCTGTCGACTGTGAGACTATGCGACTAAATGACTTTGGGACTTTGAGATTATGAGACTTTGGGATTGTGGGATTTAATTTTGGGGTTTAGAGTTTTGACCTTTTTTTGGTTATTAATAAAAACCTTTTTAAGTTCGTGTGTACACAAATTAATAAGTCAGGAGGCTCTATTCCTCAGTTGGTGTTACATAGAAAAAAATTAGCAAGCGAGGTTTTGCCCTCTCCCCTTTTATCTTCTCCTTACGATAGAATTAAAACGAAAAACAAAACAATTGGAATACATATACCTGTCCGCCTTTGGTGGATGCAAAGCCGTGCAGTAATGTATTCTTTAATTAACCAAACTGTGCGGCATAAGTAATAGTTAGGCGGATTGTCTAAGGAATATAAAGTTATATGAGCAAATACATAAAAATAAAATCACTAATACCCATACTGCTAATTGGTATTGCATTATTAACCTTGGTATGCTGTGCGGGCATGTCAAAAAGTTTTAAGGAACAAACACTTGATGATATGTATCCGATATTAAGTGAAGAACAATATAAAATGTTAAAATCGTTGAGTACCGATGAAGAAATGCTAAAATATATTGAAAGATATTGGAATGAGATTGATTTAGTGTCGGAATTAGAAAAAGGAAAGATAAAAGAAATTTATTTAGAACGATTGAACTACGCTAATGAACATTATCCAGATCGAAGAGGCTGGGGAAGATCAGATCAGAAAAGGATATATATAGTATATGGACCCCCCAGTTCAATAGAACGTGAAGAATTTAAAGATATTCAAATTGGAGAATTCTCAAAAATTAAGTCATTACAAATATGGTTATACATGCGTCCTGGGAAAAACAATTCTCACCCTTCGAGGGTAGATGAATTATATAAAGGCCAAAGGAAGTTTATTTTTGGTGATGTAACAGGTACAGGACATTATGAACTTTTATATTCATCTGAGGATAGTGGTAATATAGATTTAAGGATGCTATATAAACACTAATAAGTTCACACCGCCTAACCCGCGGGTCAAGCTGACCGCGAGTATTAATCGGTATTGGACTTAATTTTGAATTTGTTCTGTTCAGCAGCTTATTTGTTTGGCTATAGTGCTAATGTAAAAGTTTGTTCTAATTAATAAATTGTTTAATAAATGTGGCATTGTCGTGTGGGGCGGACAGCTTACCCGCGACGCCGTTAGAACAATCGATAATTACTATTAAAAAGAAAAGGATTCTATCTATGGCAACAAAGTTTATCACACGCATTTTTCAATTTCTCCCAATATTTTTAATAACATTAACATGGACAGTTGCTCAAGCCCCCCAAGATTTTTCAGATACCCAAAAATTATATAAAGAAATTGTCCAAGCGGACAGTATCTTATTTGATGCGTTCAATGAACATGATCTCAGCAAATTCCGGCTTTTGTTTACAGAGGACCTTGAGTTTTATCATGATCTGGGAGGTTTTAGTTTATACAAACAGACTATGGAATCCTTCGATGCACTATTCCAACAGAATAATGGGATGAGAAGAGAACTTGTAAAGGGCAGTCTTGTAATTTATCCAATCAAAAATTTCGGGGCGATAGAAGTGGGTGTTCACATATTTTCCCACATAGAAAATGGCCGGCAGATTCAAGGTACATTCAAATTCGTTCATGTTTGGAAAAATGAAAATGGGCAATGGAAAATATCTCGAGTAATTAGTTATGGTCATTAGAAATTCAATAATACGAAGTCATTGGACTTCATCTTTAATTCCTGGGATATTCTCTTATGTTTGTTCTAACCCGCAACTCAAAGCGACCGCGTCTTCGACTTGGTCTTTTGATGTGGTTTTTGGGTTTGGCTTTTCAGAGTAAGTTTATTTTTAAAGGTTGATTTGTAAAACAAAACTGATTTTAAAACAAATAAAGTAGTTGCAGCAATTGTCATTGTAGTTATGGGCGGCGCTTTAGTTGCAAGTACGTATGTTTAAAATAAAGGGAGTAATTATTTTTAGATCTCCAATTTGGAAGTATTAGAAAACCAATAAAGGAGATAGAAAAATGGAGACTCAAACGAATCTCGAAAAGTCGTTCTTTGAAAACAAAGAATTGTTCGTGGGTACTGATGTTCACAAAGCAAAGTGGGTTGTAACCGTTAGAAGTTATGACCTCGAATTGAAAACATTCAGTATGCAGCCTTTAGCAGAGATGCTGGAGAAGTTTCTTCTCTCAACCTATCCCGGAGCAAAATACAAAATCGTTTATGAATGTTGCTTTAGCGGGTTCTGGATATACGATTACTTTTCAGAAAAAGGATACTCAATAATAGTAACTCCGACCAATAGAATTTATAAAGATGGAAATACTATTAAGACTGACAAAATAGATTCTCGTAAACTTGCTTTCCAACTTTCACGTGGATTATTAAGAGAAGTAATCGTTCCAGCCAAAAAGATACGAGAGTACAAATACATCTTCAGAATCTATGACAAACAGAAGATGCGCAAGGGACAAATTCTCAGACAAGTAAAAGCATTCCTTGAGCAAAAGAATCATCCGCTGAAATGGGAGAAATGGAATAAAGGATTGGTAGAGAAGCTGAAGTTACTAACGTTTGAAGATAAGCTGTTCGATCTGAAATTTGGGAACCTCTTGAAAGAATATGAATATGTTGTCAGTCAGATAAAAGACAGCGAAGAGATCATTGGGAGAATAAAGGAAGATGAATTACTTGGGCCACGAATAACCCGGATAGAAAAGATAAACGGTATAGGTATTATCAGTGCTGTAAGAATGAGTGTTTATTTGTTTGATAGAAAAGACCGCTTTGAAAGTAGTGAGAAACTGAATCATCATTTAGGACTAACACCGTCAGAGAGAAGTAGCGGAGATAAAGTAAGTAGAGGAAGAAGCGGAATGTGCGGGAACAGGCAATTACGGTCTATCATCATTCAGTTAGCCTGGAAGTCAGTAAGAAAAGATGGAGCCTTACTTGATAAGTTTGAAAGAGTTTATAAAAAGAGCGGCAGCAAACAAAAAGCGATTGTAGCTGTCGCGAGAAAATTAATGACCAAGCTCTACGCAATAATAACAAAAGAAGAAGCGTATAGAGTAAACTTGGCGGCATAAATAAAGGAAATGAAGACCCCAAACAAAAAAGCGACCGGTGACCGCGTCTAACGGCGTGCTAAAGAGTGAAAGCTCATAATAGCGTAGAGCAAGTTTGCGGCCCGGTCCATTAATATGAAGACGAACATGCTGCATCCGCCAGAGGCGGACAAGTTAGACAGCGAATAACAGGATATCCCGATTTTAGAGGATAGTAACTTCGTCACTTTGGGTGTGGAGATTTTTGATAATTAAATGGTTCGTTTTACTAACGTAAAACGAAAGCGGAAATCTTTAAATAATTAATTCGGCAGTGTTGGATTTTAACATAACACGCTGTTATACCGTTCTGGAAATTTGATTAGTTTTGGTTTAGCATCAAAATAAAAAATGTGATTGTACTGGCGCACCACAACTAGTAGAATTTAAAATTAGTAGCCGTCGCAATATTGCAATGGGACTGAAGTAATTATAATATTAAAATCATAAAAACAACATGAATATAAAAAGTATTAGTTATAGTCTTCTAAAGATCCTTGCCATTTGGATTGTTGTCAATTCTTTTATTCCAAGTCTTATTTCTATTTGTTTAGTTTTAATTGAACCATATAAAAATTCTGCAAATTATGATACAACTACATACATATTGTGGTCATTACAAATAGTAGCATATTTAATTATATCCTTGTTCTTATGGTTTGGTGCAAACAAAATTAGTGATTCAATTAATAAAAACTATTCTGAAAACCGAGAAGTGGAGTCTGAAAGATTAGAATTCCAAAAAAATAAAGTAATAGAAATTGGATTAATAATAATTGGTTTCTATGTATTAATTATTCAAATCCCAAATTTGTTAAATCATCTTATAACTTTAATTGATTATTCATCATATGGTGGGAATGCTGTTTCAACTCGAAGCATTGGTGGACTTATTCAATCATTAACCTCAATAGGAATTGCTCTTTATTTTATTACGGGTAGAGACAAAATAGTAAATATAATTTCAAAGTTAAGGACAGTAGGAGTGCAAAAAACGGTATAACCAGCAAATCAACCCGCCCGCGATATTCAAACGGGTTGAGTGCAGTTCTTTAGTTTTGTGTTTTAAGAAAGTTGCTCTTTAAATTAGTTTATGTATTTAAGATAGTTTCGCCTTGCTTGCGATGAAATTTAAGCAAGGCTACCGTTCTAAACATTTTTAATAATAAAATAATATTGTAGTTCAGGGCAGCGGGATATTTGCCACGTCGTTAGGCAACCCCCTTACATAACAATGTAGCCAAATTCAATAGCAATAATCTCTAAAACATCTCACGAGAAAAGAAAAGGAAGAAATATGGCAAACTCAAATCTCGACATCATTAATAAGTTCTTTGAAGCATACGGTAAACGTGACATTGATAATCTCAGACTTGTTTTAGCCGATAATGCAAAATGGACATCGCTAGGACAGCACCCTTTTAGTGGAGTTAGAAACGGATTCAATGAAGTTATTGCTTTCTTCGATACAATGGGAGCAATAATGGGCAAGTCAAATGTTAGCGTTGAAAAATTTATTGTTAGCGAAAACGACAATTATGTTATCGAATGTCAACGTGTTTGGACAAACAGGGATGATGAACACAATCTTGACCACATGGTTTGTGTGTTGTGGAAGTTTGAAAATTCAAGAATTGTTGAAGGTAGACATTTCTTCGCAGACCCAAAAGCAGCAGACGATTTTTTCAACTATATTGCATCTGTAAAATGAAAAATGGTAATTCATATTATTCGTTTTACATACAGATTATCATGGATTATTCTCAAATATTATTAAATCCAGTAGCTTATTTTAGAAATTAAAATAGGTATAACATCTTTAATAAGTAAAGATTCCCGCCAGAGGCGGATAAACAAGACAAAAATAAATATCGCTGACAATTCGCAATTGCGGGTACTGGGGATGTAGGTTTGTGTATGAAGATTATTAATAATTAAATGATTTGTTTTGCTAAAGTAAAACGAGAATGGAAATCTTTAAATAATTAATTCGGCAGTGTTGCATTTTAACATAACACGCCGTTATATTGCAAAAAGGTGAAAATGAGTTTAGAAGAATTAAATAAAACAATTTTTATCAATGATGGCAAAATCAAAAACATAAAAATAAATTTTGATAGTTATGAAAATGAACGACATCAAAAGGCAAATGTCGAGGTTGTATTAGAATGTAGGAAAGTTGATAATCTTGAAAAAATGTCGATCAGTTTAATATTTAGTGAAAATGTTTATTATGATTTATTTGATGAAAACTTATCGTTTTATGGTTCTGGAGATTATTCAGATATCACATTGTTAAAAGATACTGATGATCGTTATTATTTGTCTTTAGATCCTTATGATAATAGTGGTAAACCAAATGAAGAAGATAATGATATAATCAAATCAGATAAATTGAAAATTAATATTTCATAAAAATTTAAAAGCAATATAACCAGCAAATCAACACGGACGCCGCAATGTAAGCGATATTTGTGTAGTTCTTAAGTATCGTTGAAAATGTCACAATGCTGTTCGGCAGTGTACTAATAAATTAAATTGTTGCAACCGACTTGTACGATTGAATTTATAATCCGGTTGCTAAATGATTGGCTTTGTACTTTTAATCGGTAATCTTGTTATGGGGCACCGGTTAGTTGCAATGCCGTTATGCGCAAATACTAATGAATAATTTTTATTGTCTATATCTGCAAAACGTCTATTTTGAAAAGGAAGCTTAATCTTTATGTTAAAAAATCTATATCCATTATATCCCTATGGTAAACTTGATGTTCAGTCAGAAGCAATTCTTCAAGAGATAGCAAAATCGAATGGAAAACCCCTTGCTTCTTTGACACCTCAACAAGCTAGGGAATGTTTTTTGGAAAATTCCTGGCTTGGAGCACCTGACAAAAGCATCCAAATAATAAATATTTATATCGATAATTCCGATAGTAATATTCCGTTACGTATTTATACGCCAGAAGGGAAAGCGCCATTCCCAATACTTCTATTTTTTCACGGTGGAGGATTTGTGTTAGGTACTCTAGACGAGTTTGATTCATTTTGCACATTTCTGGCTAGTGGAGCTAGCTGCATAGTAGTTTCTGTTGGTTATCGTTTGGCTCCGGAGAACAAACATCCAGCCGCTGTTGAAGATGCTCAAACTGCACTTAATTGGATTGCTGTCAACGCTTCTAAAATTCAAGGTGATGTTTCTCGAATTGCAGTTGCCGGAGATAGCGCCGGTGCTAATTTAGCTGCGGTAGCTTCTTTAATTGCACGAGACAGATCATTTCCAACATTACTTTGCCAAATACTTATTTGTCCCTGGCTTAATCTTTCGTCAACAGAGACAAACTCATATAAATATTTCGGAAATGGATTATGGCTCTCTACTACCAATATTCATTGGTATCGTAATCACTATTTAAAAAACAATGATCAAGCAAAAACATATTTAGCCTCACCGTTGCTAGCAGAAAAACTAAGTGGATTGCCTTTCACGTTAATTATTACTGCCGAATATGATGTATTGAGAGACGAAGGAGAATCATATGCAAATCGTTTGGAAGAAGAATCCGTCGTTGTGAAATACACGAATTATAAGGGAATGCTTCATGATTTTGTAACATTACCGGGAATATTTAACAAGGCAAAAGAAGCCATAAATGAAATATGTTCAACGTTAAGAATGGTTTTTAAAAATTAAAGAGCGTTTCTCATTACTAATTTCAATTTAGAAAAATTGTGTATAACCCGTTTTTCAAGCCGACTGCATCTTCAATACGGACTTTAGAAGAATAATTAGGTTTGTTGACAAAACAGAGTTGCTCTTTGAAGTAGGTCATAAAAGAAAAATAAATTATAAATTATTCGCGTTTGTTTTTCAAAACTGCATTGTAGTATTGGGCGGCTTAAAAACAACGCCGTTAAAATAAAGGAAGTAATTATTTTTAGATCTCCAAAATGGAAGTATTAGAAAACCAATGAAGGAGGTAGAAAAATGGAAGCTCAATTACATGACGGACGCTTTGGGTATGGAGATTTTTA
>Ga0209417_1003633_pt1 | contig 20135 bp, 64 predicted proteins | sample RifGroF2_FD_184002 | JGI IMG/M metagenome (GOLD analysis project Ga0209417, IMG submission 184002) | Groundwater microbial communities from Rifle, Colorado, USA - Groundwater F2 (SPAdes) (version 2) | ecosystem: Environmental > Aquatic > Deep subsurface > Groundwater | place: Rifle, Colorado... | reverse complement strand
CACGAACTATTATTTCTATTCTTTTTTGTGGAACTATTGTAATCTAACGCGAGATGAACCGAATGAGCCTTATCGAGAATCTGAAAGCGGAATTAACCCAAACAATCCAATTAGAAATCCAAAAACGACTCAAGAATTGTGATTTGAGTATATATGACCGACGGTTGTATCTCTTAGAGCAACAAGTCCACAATTTTACCGAGTTAATCGAAAAAGAGCAATTAGAATTACGCTCGGAACGATCTGACCTTTTTTCCAAAATCAAAGAATCCCAACTTTTTTTAGAAGCGGAACTCAAACGAATCGATCAGGAGATTAAAAAATGAGCAAAGACGATTGGACCCCGAATGACCTACTTCCCGAAGTCATTAAGACTTCAATTCAAGAAGGGTCATATGATGACGCTGTGAAAGCCCGAGCAAACGAACTGGAAATCTGTAAAGTGAATGTCGATCAAGCCGAATTCTTACAATCTCTCTTTGAAGATGTCAAAGAAGACTTAGATGAGCAAATCGCTTCACTGACGTTATTAAAATTGAAGAAACGACTGGCGCAAACGATTAAAGCCTATTTGGAGGACTAACCATGCCAGAATGTGGAGATTGTCATAAACGGATTAGTCTCAAGACCTTTTTTATCCATAATGGGTTTTGTCCCAAATGTGATTCCTTAAATCATGCTGATAAACCGATTTTGGTTATTGAGAATAAGAGTAATGGAGTGTGGAGTTAAAGCCTATGAAAATCTTAAAAGGGAACTATGGGGAGTGTCGGTTCTGCGATAATATGGATGCGGACTACGGCTTACCCTCACTGAAAGAAAAGAGTTGGGATTTGTGCTTGACTGATCCCCCCTATAATGTAAAATTAAAAGGTAATTCTCAAGCCGTTAATGATCATCCAATTCAAGATAAAATCGAATATCAAGATAATCTTTCTAATGAAGAATATATGGATTGGAATATGAAATGGTTTAATGAATTACAAAGAGTTTCTTCATTACAAATTATTTCAACGGGACATCCTAATCTTAAATCATGGATAGAACGGACTAATCCTAAAGATTATTTGATTCATGATAAATCCGATGGACAAGGATTAAGTTCATTATGTTATCTTACAAAAGCCGAGATATTTTTAATGTATGGTCAAGATCCATATTGGGACAAACACAAACAAAAAATATTTCCCTTTAATATAATAAAGGGTAACTTATTTGCGGGATTTAATAAAAAAGAATGGTTAAAACATCCATGTCCCAAATCTTATCAATTTTGGAAAAAATGTATTCAACAATCTCAAATGAAATCATGTCTTGATATATTTTTAGGGTCTGGCACGACCGCTCAAGTCTGTGAAGAAATGGGGATTCCGTGGTTAGGGTATGAAATCATGAAAGAGTATGCTCCCGATATTGAAAAGCGGATTCAACTCGGAATCAAAGGACATGAAAGTTATATCAAACTCAAAAAGAAACAAAAGGTGTTATTCGAATGAGTGAATATCTCAAAACCCTTTTTTATAATTTAAGTTCGGAACTCGAACGGCACTTTAAGGTGATGTGGATTCGGGTGCATTGGTTGAATGAAATAACCTTAAGTGGATACGGCACGTTACCCTTTTTTAAGAATACGCATTTAGATCTTTCGCACTTTTTGAATCTCCGAGTGTCTTATAATCCCCAAACCAAGCATAAATCCTATGTCATTGATTGCTCCGATCTCGAAATCTATTACAAGATTTGTCAACTCTATCCGTATATCGAGTTTAAACCCTACGAATTGTATGTCGAAGTCTTTAAGGATTTGATTCCGGATTTAGAAATGCGAGGGAAGATTTAAAATGGATTGTAAAAATTGTGTCCGATGGGATGGAAAAAAATGTTGGAATGAAGGGGTATGTGATTTCATTCAAGGATGTGCAACATGTAAGCATAAAACAGATAAAGCATATTGCCAAACAATTCAACATGTAGATGAACATCAATGTCGAGGGTGGAAAGCTAATGTGTGATTCGGATTCGACTTATACTTCCGATCACTCAATTTATTTAGACGCTTCAGATTCCGATTTAACCGATGCGAGTCTCGCATGGGCAATCTGTGAAACTCTCGTCAATAAACCGCGGAGACCTCGCTTTGATTATCTTATGTGGCTCCGATATGGGTATATAAATTTTAAACGCTTAATCCAATTAAAAAGAGAAGCAGAAATCGATCAGGGAATCTGGTTCCCGAAATGGACCTTACGGTCTAAAAATTCGTTTGTGTAACGAAAGATCACAACCTATAAATTATAAGCCCGATCTTTTTTATTCTCTGTTCTAATATGAGATTACTGATTAAGTTAATGATCAGAAAAAACATGGTGAATTAAATGATCTGTATAAAATGTAAAAAACAATTATTACCCGAAATGGAATGTTATATTATTTCAGCAGTAATTATGAAAGCAAATGAGGATTACGAACGAGAATCAGATGTAGCAGTCGTTTGTATGGACTGTTATAATCTATAATTTTTTTAGAATAGAAAAACATGGTGAAAACTATGGCAAAATCAAACCACAACTATCAAACTCCGTTTAAAGCATTTAAAGTCTTTAATGATGATTGGACATGCAACCACTTTCAATATATGGTGGGGCAAACCTATACAATGACTGAAGAACTCAATATCTGTCAAACGGGCTTTCATTTCTGTCCTAAATTGATGAATTGTTTTTCCTATTATGATTTCAATGCAACAAATAAAGTCGCCGAAGTTGAAATTTTAGGCAAAGTTGAATGGGATGAAACAAAATCGAAAGGATGCACCAATCAAATCAAAATTATCCGAGAAATTTCATGGTATGAAGTTTTGGATTTGGTCAACTCTGGCGATGGGAACTCTGGCAATCGGAACTCTGGCGATGGGAACTCTGGCAATCGGAACTCTGGTGATGGGAACACTGGTGATTGGAACTCTGGCGATGGGAACTCTGGCAATCGGAACTCTGGCGATGGGAACTCTGGCAATCGGAACTCTGGCGATGGGAACTCTGGCAATCGGAACTCTGGTGATGGGAACTCTGGTGATTGGAACTCTGGTAAATATAATATGGGTTTTTGTAACACTATCACCGAAACAACCGTTAAAATCTTTAATAAATCATGTTTACGATCAAAATGGGAAAATGTAACTAAACCGAATTTCTTTTATCGATTAGATATATCTTTGAACTGGAAAGTAGCCTATCGGAATGCTTCTCCACAAGATAAAGCCCTACTCTTAAAACTCCCGAACTTTAATAAACAAGTCTGGTTAGAATTGACGGGCATTGATTTGGATAATGCCGAAACGTGGTTGTTCGATGATCATATCGGGATTCAAAACATGATGGAGATGTTTGACTAATGCCCAAATCATACAATCAAATCCTTAAACGGATGGCTAAACGTCATCCAACGTTAACGTTATTTGGAGATCCAATAGTCTTTTCGGGCTTAGGGTATAACAATTGTCGAATCGAAGCAGGAAAAACCTATGATTTCCGGGATGCCTTAGCAAAATTATATTTAGGGAATGATCCTTCGGGAATTGAGAACCCAACCCATCAAGTCAATGGCACTCGCATCTATATTGTCTTTATCTACAATAAACAACGGAATCCCAATATTGGATACAGAATTTTAACAGATAGGTGGCCGGTTCTATGATCTTTTTTCAAGTCTCTGAAATCGAGTTTATGCAGATCCTCTGTAATTGGGGGATCTCGCTGGACTATTATTGGAGGGTCTTTTAATGGGTGATCTTCCCGAATATACTATTTTAAATTATTTATTGTTAGCAACTCAGCGATTATTACAAGATAATTCCAGTATTGCAGAACGACCTATTTTATTATTACATAATTATCTGGAAATCGTGGAATTAATGATACAAGATATTAAAGACACGGATTATGCAAAAAAGGAGGAATCTAAATAATGTATCCTTTCGAACGTAAACTTCTCCGTAGAATCCAATGGTTGCTCTGTGAATCGTTGGCGGAAAAATGGCATCAGGAATGTAATAAATTCTATGATGAAGATTGTCCATTTTGTAATGATGCGGACAATAAACGAGAAATTGGACGAAGTGCTTGTGCGATCTGTCTCTGTCCCGATTCGATTTGTGGAGCTCATGGTTGTGAAGGCTATCTTAACACGTTAAATGAAAAATATATACAATTAACACCATTGGTTAAAAATCTACATCTGCTTGAACTAAAAGAAATGCGCAAACGCTTCTTCAGAGAACTTATGCGGATTAATGCTTTATTTCGGGAGAGTAAATAATATGAACATTGAAAAACTTTATCGAGTATTATGTCAAAAAGATGAACGATTGGTTTTAATCAAAATGTTTAAGAAAGCGAATGAAACGGATCATATGAAAATTATGACATTCCAAAATGGCGGAAACTTTTCACTGATCTTTCTTAACGAGATCGTGCAGATTATTACACATTTTATTGAATCTCATAAAATGTATGCAATTGAATTAACCGCAATCTTAAATCAATTATACACAATCACGGAGCATGAGAAATAATGGTTAAAATAACACGTAAATTTGAATGTGGCCCAAGCTGTTATCGGTTTGGTAAAACACATTGTCCCTTATATAAAGACCAAAATTGTTGGGCATATGCTCCGCCATTACCGACAGTCTCATGGACACAAGCCGATATAGATAACTATATGAAAGAAGAATTAAAAAAGGAGCAACCCTAAATGAATCCCCAACCAATTCAAGTACATATTCAATATATTGTGTCAGCGTCTGATTCTCGAGCAAAAATGGATTGTGATAAAGATGATTTTAACGATGGAGTGATTTGTGAAATCCATCAAGAAATTTTATATGCTCAAGAACTTATCGCATGGATTAATCGCTTCGATGGAACTGTGGAAACGGATTTTGGACAAGATTATTATAAAGAATATAGTTATATTTGTTATACATTAAAAGAAGGAGAATCAAATGATGTATTTGAACATGATGTGTATGCTTTTTCTTATGAAAATTTAGCAAAGGAGAAAGTAAAATGAATGAAGAATTCCAACTCATCAAATCTCTTGATCATTATAAAGCCAAGCATCTTAATAAGTTTGAAAAACTCTACACTTTTTATGTAAACCAAACCATTACCCCATTAGAGTTTTTAGAGAAATTTGAGAAATTAATTAAAGAATGGCAAGCCTACAAAGCCAAACATGACCCTGCACTCCTTCAAGCGTTTAAAGATGAATATGATACGCTTTAATTTTTTCTTATATTTTATAATCGTTTGTTTTATGTTATCTTACTCATAGTTTTTAGTATGTGCGAATTTTGTGATGAAATTAAAAAATATCAAGAATGGATTTTAACTTCTAATCTTTCTGCAGAACAAAAAGAAGAATTAAGCAAATGGTTTGAATCTCAACGAGAGTCTTATGTTGATGGTTGCGTAAGAGCAAACGGATGGTAAATATAATGAATTTCTTTATCCAACTTTTCGGTATTTATACCCAAAAACATCACGAAATCCCGTTCGATTATCATGAAGAACGCTCGGGATTTTGTGATCATGTAATGGACTATCATATTGCTCATTACTGGGAAGCCATCTGGGAACCGACCTTTATTGAACTCAAGATCATGATTGTCCAACCGTCCAACAATCATTGTATTGAGATTAAACGAATTAAGAAAGCCTATAATCATCTCCAAATCCATAACGCCAATGATTTCTATTCCTCGTGGCAAGACGGGCGACTTTATACTCAAGCCAAAGATCGGAATGAGAATTTTCAATGGTCGGGGATGATCTTAGAAAAAGAACCTGGAGCGACTATTAATAATATGATTCTCACGAAAGACAAACTCGCGAAAGTCTTCAATACCCTCGTCTATTCACTGAATCAACATATTATTGAGACTCAATCGTTTGACTTTTCATTACAAGTGATTTTGGAGATATTCTTAACAAGTATTGATTCGAAAGATCATTCCGATCCCACCAATAAAGAAAAGAAACCAACTGCGTTAATAGACCAACAACGGTATTTTCTTTCTGGATTAATTGGCTGTGGGAAAAAGCAATCCTTAATTCTCTTACAAATATTTAAAACCCCGCTTTGTATTCTTAAATGGATCTTAGAAACTCAACTTACTTATACTCGCAACAATAAATTGAAAGGAACCAATTCTAATGTGCCGGATTTCGGTCCGACCTTTTTTCAGAACAATCAGCGATTATTAACCACGCAAGCCAAGGAGATTAGTTGATATGGTAAAAAAGAAAACAACAAAAAATATAGACTTCATTTTAGATCTACGAGATTTAGCCATTTATCTCAATGATTATGAAGAACTATTTAACGCAAATGGTGAATTTGAAGATCCCGAAGAAATTAAAAAAGGAGGGTTAATGGATGGCGCTCATATTTCAGCATTAACAATGGACCCGTTAACCAGCGAAGACTCTGAAAGTGAATTTATCAATAATTATTCGATTGAATATCTAATTAAAGGATTAAATATCATGAAGAAATTAGGTGCATCGGTTGTAAATATTTCATGTCTTCCCAATGAAAATAATAAAGGTCCGATAACTTTACAATATAAACATGATGGTAAAAAAGATTTCTACTTTACCATCGCGCCCCGAGTCGAAGAAGAAATATAAATTTTTTGTAATCCTTTTTTTAGAAAAACCTAAAATGGATGACCTCATATGGAAAACCAACAAACTCCCCGCTGGAATTGGAACATTGACTATAAACCCGAAATCAGCAAATGGCATGTCAGTTTTACTGCCTATACATGGCCGACTCCTTTCAATAAGGAAGAAAACAACTTTAACGATTATAAAACGTGTTTCGCATGGTTAGAAACCAAATTAGCGGAATACAACGAAGGGATTGATAAATATCTTTCGAATCTTAAAAAGAAGAATTTCCAAACCATTAAGAGTATCCAAACGGAAGGGATTTAAAATGGATTCTTTAAAACTCTCTTTTCAAGGTTGGTTGCAAGGGCAATATCTCCAATTTATTGAGACTCATCCAAAGATTCAAGTTTTATGCCCGTTACCTCCGTTACGAGTTAATCCCAATCCAAAAAAGGATACTTTTCAATTAACTGAAATGAGTTGTGATGTAATTTGTGTTGATGAAGGCGCAATTACGGGTTTAATTGTTGGTCATGAATCAACTCGCACTAATGGCAAAGACCAAAATGCTTATTTTAATCGATTAGAGTTAATTAAAATATTAGAAGCAATTCCAGAAGACCAAATCAGTTTAACTGTACAAGAAGATTATCCGTTAATCATAACTCCGACAAATAAATATTTTGAATATTCGATTACTTTAGCACCCATGAATTATGATGAAGAAATTAAAGAAAATAAAGAGGATGAAGACGATGAGTAAAGAAGAAAAGCGATTAACTGCAATCCAGAAAGCCCAAGCCGACACTCTGCGGAAGTTTGCCGAGGAACGGGATTTGTTTAAAGACAAACCTCAATTCAAAGAATTTAAAGCGTATTTAACTGATGAGATTCATATTGTTCTCAATTCGATTCCGATCATGGAAAAGAAAATCGATCAATATAAAATGCAATTAAATTTAGAACAAGCTTATCTTAAAGCAACAAAAAAAGAATTATCTCGGTTAGCCCAATCCGCATATATCGCTCAACAAAATGGAATCTTTTGGGCAGATGATTCATTTACAATTCGGAAACCCGCAAAGCCCAATATTGACGTGCAAACGATGTATAATCAACTTACCCCCGAACAACAAGAGAAATATATTACCCGCACAGTTAAGATCGTGGAACAAACCGAAGTGACAATTGATTGGGATAAAGTCGTGTCCAGCGAACCGATAATCTATAAAAAGACACTCCCTTCTATTGCACATAAGAAAAAACAAAACGAATCAGGAGATCAAGACTATGAGTGATACTGATGGTTTAACCGTAATTCTTGCAATATTGATTTTAATTGGGTTATCATTTATTGAAGCGTTATTTTTCTGGTTATTGTGGAATAATATTGTAATCTTAGCGATTACGGTTACGAATCCGATTACCTATTGGCAATCGTTCTGGCTTATGGTGTTTATTACGAATTTCTTAAAAGTTACGGGAGGAAAGAAGCATGAGTGAACTAATCCCGAATTGTTGCGTGAACTGTTATTGGTTTGACGGCTTTACGGGCGAATGTAGTGTCGGGGTTGACCAAGACGATGTTGATATATATCAAACGCCATGCCCCAATCCGATCTATTTTCAAGCGGGACAAGGGCATTGTATTGATCAACATGATTTGTGGCGAGACGGGGATTTTCATAAACAACGATTAGAAGCGTTTAATAAATGGAAGAAAGAAGCTAAACTTCACCAAGTTAAAGTTCGGGATCTTATCAAAAATTATTCCAAATGGTATTTAAACAAGGAGGAACCGAAATGACCGAAGGAGATGGTTGGCATTATACGCTTAAACATGCAATTTCAGAATGTCATACCGAATCGGATTTATATCTCATGCGAAATACATTAATTAGCGAAGTTCAAGGAATTGATCGCATGCTCATGCAACTGAAAGCCGATCTGATCAAAAAAGTTGATCACGAAATTACCGATCATCAAGCCAAGCGAGGGAAAAGTCAATGATCGTGAAGAAAAATATTACGCTAAGCGAATCCGAAGAATTTATTGCTAAAATTCGGGAGTTAATCGAACGGGAAGAAATCAGTTCGATTAGTGAGTTTTATCGCCATGCTTTACTCTGGTTTTTTATCCATCAAGAAGAGATTCCCTTAGTTCGCCCATTAGGGTTAAAAGTGGGACATATTTTTACGATAAGTCTCTCCACGAATCATATTGCTAAAATTGCGTCGTTTTTATCTATCCAACCTTATCGGATTAATCGCAGTGAGTTCATTCGTTGTATTGCGGATTTGTATTATAATGCGACATATTCAACCCCTATCTCTCACTCAATTGAGTCCCCAATGATGCCATATTCTGATCCATCAAAGATTGAAATTCCGGGCTACAAGACCTTTACCCTCGGACGGAAAGTCAAGGAGGATTCCCAATGAGTTCGCATAAACCCCTTTTGTGTCCGTTCTGTAAGAACCATAATGGCTTTGCTTTCAATACACCAATGAGTGTGATGGGACAAGATTCATCTGGGATCCTGGAATGTTTTTGTTCGCGATGTGTGGATCCTATTGATGGATCCATCGGATCCTATCGCTATACCACAGATGGGAAGACCTTTTATAAAACTCGGGAGGAAGTTCTATGAGTGATGATCTCGAAACCCGTTTTTCGATTCGTTGTTGGCAAACCATTTTAAAAGGAACTACAGATGGAACGCTTGCTTTTGCTCAAAAGTTTTTGCAGTTTTGTAAAGACCATAATTTGACTGATCAAGATTTGTATGATTTAAATTTAGTGGTAAAAGAAGTAATCGAAGAATCTAAAGGAGAAAAGAAAAATGCCCTTATCCTTTGAGATTCAACAGAAATCTGCGTGTCGGTTTGTAGTCATTATAACAAACCAAAGCGGACAGAAAATAACCTATAAAGTCAATACCCTCAAAAATTGCTTTAAGCGATTGTATGAATATACCCGAGACCATTTGGAGGAAACCTTAGTATGAATTTTCAATTCTTTAATCAAGATTCGACTAAAACTATTGATTTAGAGTGTCAAGCGGATTTAGTTTATTTCGATCCCATGTTTAAAACCAAATCGGAACAGAATAACTATAAACCCGTTCGCCACAAAAATCAACAAAAAATGGTGGATGATCGAATCGAACCGATCTATCCTCCCTTTGAAGAGTATGAGAAATGGATGGAAGGGTGGGTGGTCAATGCCATTAATCACGTTAAACCAAGCGGATGGATTGTCATTAAATTGGATGATTATACCGCGTATGAATGTTGGTCGATCTTTAAAACCTATATGAATTGGGAAAATACCGTTGTGTGGAATAAACGAGTGATTGGATTAGGACGGCGATTCCGTAAACAACATGAATTATTATTATTTTTTAAACCCTATAAAAATAAAGATACCTATTTTAATGCCCCGAATATTATTCGTGGAAATGCAAAATCAAATTGGCATGGGTCTTCCAAAGGATTAGCGGTCTCAACGATTTGGGAATGTTTGCAAGATAATGGCGGATTAATTAATACCACCATTAAACGAGAACATATTAATGCAACACCAATTGATCTCTTTACCAAACTCTTAACCGTTTTTGTTCCGCCTAACGGATTGGTGTTGGATTTATGTATGGGGTCGGGTTCGTTAGGCGTTGCGTGTAAAAAGTTTGAGAAAAACTATATTGGGTTTGAATTACAACCAACCATTTATATGAATGCCAAAAATCGGATTCAAACAACGATTATTTATGATAAATCTTTATTACACTTCACAAAAAAGACCTAAAGAAAAAAAGATCACGGCGTTTTTGTAAGGGTTTTACTTTCTAATAAGATTATAGTATCTGAATGAGAACCGCCATGATTTAATAACCATATTTTTTCTTTAATATATCCTCGATTCTGTCCCATTCCTGTTGAATTAAACCCAAAATGTAAGATTTGTCCATTTGAAGTTAATAATTGATCATAAAGTTCCTTACATTTAGAAATATCTTGCATTTTTGAATTGCCATAGGTATGAATCGCTTGATAAAAACAAAACGGAGGATCAGAGATAATTAAATCATAGTTCCCTTCTAATCGTTGAGCCATGACTTCAAGACAATCACCATAAAGACATGGTTGAGGTCGAGTGGTATCAATATCAATATAAGTAATATCTTTTGGGGTTAGGGAATTCGGAAAGCGAAACATTCCCGCAAATGGAATTAAAATCCGTTTATGTTTATGGATAAGGCGATTTAGAATTGCTTGGACTTCGGGAATCTGGAATGTCCATTGATTCGGCATACACCACAAATATTCAAATAACATTATGATTTCTCCAATTCAATCATTTTTTGAATCCCTTCTTCAAACGACTTCACATAGATCCAATGCGAATCATTGATTGAATCGGTAATCGTCCAACTTAATTCAATACAATTTCCCGTTACGTTTTTGAGTTCATAAGAATATTTCATTAGAGACCCTCCACATATTCGTTCCACAAATCAATTAGTCCTCGTGGCACACAATCCCGAAATCCCCCATCTTTGAGGCGAATCCGTTTGAGTTGGGGATTCTGAGATTGACACGACCGCAACCACGCAATAAACTGCTCTTTTTCCGTGATGGAGATCGGTTGCGGTTTGGATTTCTTTTCTCTTTTCGGTTTAGGATTCTCAAATTCACTATCATCCCATTTGACCGAAGGTGAAGTTGGCGACAAGCGGGATTGTGGTTCTTTTTCTTCTTTAACATTTGATTGATATAAGCCATTTGTTTTTACCATAAATCAATCGCTTCCTTGAGTTCATTATGATCGGATAAATAAAACTGTATTGTTGTAACCGCTTCTTTCGCTTCGGGATTACTTTGATCGACATAGGGAATCATATTGAATAACATTTCAAAGAGTTTCCCGCCTTCTTCAATAATTCGCTTCGCAACTAAATTATCTAATTGCGATTTCGAAGTATAAAACTGAATTTTATGTGATGTCATAGTTATCACTATAATTCAATAGTTAACGCATATATATAATTATATCTATTTTAGATAGTTTTATATATGTTGTCTTTCTTTATTAATTTAGATCAGGAGATCGAAAACTATGAAATCATATCGAATTGAAAATGGTGACGACACTGTGTTATGGTTTGCGGCCGATGCGGTCTATTTTGACGCAGAAGATGAACTCTTAAAAGGCTATATTAATAGTCAACATACCTTCGAATATATTCGCAAAGCGGGCGATGTCTTAACGAATGCCCAAGACCAATCGATCATTCCGTGGGAGAGTTTACCATAATGTGCAATCAAGTCTGTTATCCATGTTCTCTCTCAAAGACCTTTATTAATCAATGGCGACCGTTAAATGACCGCCATGTCCGCCAATATCAAGATTGGACTAATCTTGATGATGAATTTGAATCCGCTAAAAATCTCTTATCGGATTGTTTATCCATGTTGGAGTATTGGAATAGTTTTAAATTATCCGACTCTCCGATTTTAGAATATAATCTGTTTCAAGTCGGGGAGTTTGTCAGTCGGTTACAGAAGACTTATAATTTATAATCACCGCATTCTTTTTTCTGCATTCTAATGATCTCTTACGGTGTGTTATGAATACAATCGATAAAACAAAAGCCCATGTCTGTAAAGATGGAAAAATGCCGCCTCCCGAAATTGCGGGTAGCATTATTCCATTTGACGGACAATGGTATCAAGTAAAGGGGATCAACTCGAATTTGATTCGAAATTGTCCCCATTGCGGAGAACGATTATTATGAACGATGATCTCTTTATTTTAGAACTCTATAAACGATTAGGTTGTTTAACCGAACAAGTCGAATCCTATAAGAAATATCTGGACTGGTTTAATGCTCAAATGAAAGAACGGGAATTCATTAAAGAATGTGCCTTATCTAATAATGAGTCTTTTATAAAACTTATTATAGCGTATTTCAACGATGAAATGGATTCCAGCAATCCCGCCAAATTAACCATATATTGGGATAAATATCATAATATTGAAAATGCATTAGAAAAGAGGAATAAACAATGAGTGACGACCGCATTCAGTTTATCTTTAATAATGATGAATTAGAAATCTGCTGTGGGATTTATTTTCCAAATCTGGGTAAGACTCATGGGTTAATGTTGGATTATCTCACACAAAACGAATTAAAAGGAATTCAAGCCTTACTCGCTTGCTTGGCGGGCGATATTGTTACTTATGATAAATATTATTGTAATCAATGTAATGAAAGAATTCTTTGGAATTGGGATACATTAAATGGATCATGTAAATGTGGTAAACGATACCATGTTTTATCAGTCAAATCTTTATATAGAAAAGAGAATAACCCCGAAAAAAATAATAAAATTAAAGTCTGTTTGGGGTCCGGCACATATAATACCAATAAAGAGATTATAAAACCTTTAGAACCAATAGTCGAGTTCTGTAAGCAACATGGAGTGGAAATAGACTATGTCTAATGAAATTGAAAAAATAGAAGAAGAATTTGATCAAGGATGTGAATTCTGTGGAACGATGTGGTATGAAGTAAATTCTGAAGGTTCACCATGTGGAATAGATGGCTGTGATGTATTTACATGTTGTGATAACGCATGGAAAGCCCATATTACTAAATGCCATCCTAACTATGAAGGGAGAGATTAAAATGAGTTGTCTGCCCTATTATCCGATTACGCTTGTTCTTCCCGATAAAGCCCAATGTGACCGCTTATTGAAATTAATTTTTGAACATGGAAATAACCAAAAAAAAGATTTTTTCGAGCAGGAGTGAGTGACGATGAAATGTATGCGATGTAATGGACCTTTTGTAAGAGCAGAGGAAATCTATTGCCAGCGGTGTTATGATGCACTGCATATTGAATGGTGTCATAAAGACACGGGGGTTTGTGATTGTGAAGAGAAATTTAAAGAATTTGTGCCATATATTAAAGCACAAAAAGAAGAGGGTGCGAGCGATGAGTAAACAACTTAAAAAATTAATCCAACAAACAAATGGGTATTGTATCCCACAACATCAATGTGTGTTCCTTTATTGGAATACTCGCCAATGTTGTTATGGATGTGCCGAATCCAATAATGAATGTGGAGGTTGTCGGTATGCGGGTGTAGCAAATGAAAATAAAGAAGATTGGGAAGTTGGATTGGATTTTCCAACATTCAATAAAGTGGGGGCAGAGCGATGAGTGATCCGATTTTTTGTGAAGAATGTGTGCAAGTCGCAACATGTGAGCGAGAATATAATAGTGATGCATGTCATGCGATGTATGCTTATAATTCAAACTGTGAGGATGATGAAGATGAGTGATCGAGCCTTATTAGACTCTTTAGTTAATCTCATTTTAGATGATACAATAAAAAGCGAATATTGGTGTGATATGATAATTAAGAGAGCATTAGAGATCCGTCAGCAGATCGCCCCACCCTCCCTTCGAAACTGTTTAAACTGTCGATTTCGACAAGGATATCATAATGAATGTATACATTGTCATGATGAACCATATCCTTATTGGCAACCCGCGGAGTTGACTCCCCAATGAGCGAATTAGATGTTGATTATACGATCTATTTAGGAATCTATTTAGAATGTTTTGAATGTATGGAAACCTTACATGATACAGAAGATTGTGGTGATTATCGCATCTATAAATGTCCCAAATGCGGAAAGAAAATAAGAATAATAATGAATAAGAAGGAGCAATCAATATGAACCAACAAGAAGTCTGTCTGTATCTGATGAGCAAATATCGGGAGCAAGAACAACGCTCATTAGAAGAGAATATTAAAGCCTATCTCGAATTGAACGCCAAAGGATTCCATGTGTTTAGTCCGATTACCCATAGTCATTGTATTGAAGAGTCTCGTCAATCTAAAAAACAATTCTATCGGATGGTAGGTGATAAACCCGCTTTTGTCCAACCCTATAAAGAACCCGACTATGTGGCGGAGGATTTGTTTTATATTAAGAAGTTTAGTAATAAGGATGCTTTACGGTGTTTTGGCTGTTATCAAGAATGTGGGAATTGGAAATCATTAGAATTATTAAAACAGCAATGTCTTTCAAAATCTCATTGTGAACCCCAATTATATGATTCGGGCGTGGTCGGCGTGGTGTTAGAATCCGCTTCGGAAACAGTGCAATATATTCGCATGCAAATAACGAATGATAAAATTGAAGTCTTACAATCAAAATATTCGAAAGGGGTCGTTCAAGAATATGAATATATGCACCAAAATCATATCTTAGTGATTTCGGAAGAGACTGCCTTAACCCAACCAATAGAATCGTGGAGTGAGTTCGCTTTATGAGACAACATAATGGTGGAAGAACTGGAATTGCACCAAATTTAGATAATCATAACCGAGCAAGATGTCCACATTGTGGTCGTTATATTAAATTTGATGAATCTATTGATAATAAGGGTATTAAATGTCATATATGGACTTGTGAATTCTGTTGGTCATTTTCAGAACATTATCATGAAGAATTTGGACAATCTTATTTACGATATAATGATTCGAGTAAGGAGTGTTATTGTCGATGAATCATTGTCTCTCATGTGGTTGTTTTTGTAATCATTGTTATTGCTCTGTTTGTCTCTCTATAAATTGGTTATGGGTTATAGGTATGCAACAAAAAAAAGATATGAGGTATAAAACATGAATCATTGTCCGAAATGCGGTCGCTTTTGTTATAAGTATCGGTGGAATGAAGATGGGAATGAAAAGGTCTCGAATGTGGAGATTTATTGCCATAAACATTACTGGATTCCAACGGAAGATTGGGATTGGGATAGTTTACATTATAATCAAATGAAGCAGGAGATTTCATTATGATTTGTGAAGAATGTAGATGTGAAATTGAACCTAATAAATCATGTGATAATTGTCTATTTATTAATGCAATATTGGCACATATTGGTATCACTAAAGAAGAACTTGAACAAATCGAAAAAGAAAAGGAGATCGACCAATGAATCTAACCTATATTTTTCATTATAATCCCGATCAATCCATTATCGGAAGAGTCGAAATTAATGGGGCATTATATCCCTATACGTTTATTGAGAAAGAAGAACCAATCAATGAACCACAACAACTGAATCTGTGGGGCGTCCCGCTTTTTTTAGATCAATAGGAAGTGAATTAAATGAGTGAAGAGAACATAAAAAATAAAGCATTAGAAGCGCTGCGAGTGGCGATTAATCAATTAATTTTGATTCATCGTAATAAACGACAGACTTATTATTATACGGATGAAGTTCTTGTTTCAATGTTGGATGATCTAATTATGAATATTGATGAACTGTTGAATGCGGAGGGCTAAATATGTGTGGACCTTCAGATGATCGATTTGATTGGCATGAAAAAAGAATATGTCAACATTGTGGAAAAGAAATTGAATTCCAAGATGGAAAATATATTACCAAAAAATCCGATAATTATTGGATAAAGGGAGAAGAACAAAAATTTGTATGTGAAACTCATACCTATGATGAAGTATGGAATGCGGAGGGCTAAATATGAGTTATCTGAATCAATTAAACCCACACCAGCATAAATGTGCGTGGTGTGAGATGATTGCAGTGGAATATTATAACGAAAACTATGATTGATGAAGAATTTGATACGAATTATTCGGAACCGCAGTATCCGATTACCGATGCATCGTCTAAAAAGAATTTCCGTATTGCAATCCAGACGTGCGATAATTGTAATCATTGTTCAAAATCATGGGGACAACCGAATTATTGTCAAACAACTCCGAATTTACCTAAAACCAATTATGTGTGTGATAAATGGGAGGAACGACGCGTATGAATAAACGCTGCCCGGTCTGTCACCAACCGTTTACTAAACAAAGTGGAAAATTAGTGATTCGAGAAGAGAATACCCGTTATCGCAATTTTCTTCACCAATTTAAAAACGGTCACACATGGAAGAAATGCCACATTAAACAATGGAATAAACCTAAAGCCTATCATCGGTTCTGTTATCAAGATCTTCACCGAGGCATTGTCGGAGGGATTCATTTATGAGTGAACAAGAACATTATAAACGCATTTTAGTGGACTGTTTAAAAAATCTAATGGGGTGGAAAAACAATTTAGATTTACCAAAACTAACTCGTAAACGAAAAGATAGTAATGATACTGAATCAATCCAATCGCTGAGATATTGGTATCAATCCTATTTGAATGGATTACAACTCTTGGGGTGGATCCAATGAAAAAACAATTTGTTAGTGCAAAACAAGCTCAAAAGTGGGGTTGGATTGAATCAAAACCAACCTTTTATCAACGATTATTGTTAAAAATAAAAAAAATAATTACTGCTAAAAAAGAAATCAGTTATTGTGATTGTTGTGGTTGTGCTTCAATAAATCTTATTTGTAGTGGTTGGGGTTGTCTCTGTCCCACTTGTCGCAAGAGTCCAATTGATTGTCGGGAATGGGGGATCGAATATCATGAGTGAGCCGACCTATCATACCTATCGCTGTAATATCTGTTATGGATTTAAAGAGAATCCATGTATCAAAAAATGTAAACATCGTTTATTGCCAAATGATTTAAAAGATTGTTTAAAAAAAAATAGATATTTACATCCAGAATGGGAAGAAATCTTTTAGGAGGTGACAAACAATGGACAAAGAACAATTAGCCAAGATTTTACATGAAGCGGGACGCAAAGCCGTTCTCGCTAATAAAGTCGTGAAGAAAGACGGCGCACCCCTCGGACAAATCAAATTCCTCGAATGGAACGAGATTACCGAAGATGCCCGCGAAGGACGGAGAATTCAAGCAGACTATATTTTAAGTATTTGTGATGTAAATCTAAAATCATAAATACTCTTTTTTCCTTTCTTTTAATATATTATTTGGTGAGTTTTCGTAAATCATTGAAAGCTGGTACCTTTTAATGATTTTTTTATTTTTTATTTGAGTTACCTTTTTATTCTCAAACAAGATCAACAATAGGGGTGAACACATGATCAACTTTGATCAGGAGACGGTCAGTCACATGACTCCAGAGGAAAAAATTTGGTGGTTCTGTGAATTGATTCATGACGTCGAAAAAGATGAAAAAAATGCTCAAGATTTTTGAGTCTTTTTTTTGGGAATAAGATTTTGGGGGTTCCCATGCCCTTTCATTTTTTCATTATGTCCTAAGCGAAATGGATACAACGCACATGAAATTACCGGACAATGTTTCCATTCTTCGCGATCCCCTCCACAACAATCATTCTTACATTTTTCTTTAATTGCTTTTAACGGAGTCAGCGTCATTAAGGATCTTAAAGAAAATCTTGATAATAAATCTAATGGAATGAAGAAAAGAGTGATTTACACAATTGTTAAATATAAAAACTCTATATGATCTTTATGGCAACAATTACGTATGAAATTGATGCGTTATTGAAAAAAGATTCTATAATCCTTTATCGTAAGACCATTCCTTTAGGTCCGTCTTCGAATGATACATTATTGGAATTGTTTCAGAAAATCGATGAATATGTCTATGGATGCTTTTGCTGGTATATTACGAATACGCTTATTGTGGAAAGTGGCGAACATGGCTATGCCCTTGAATTGCATGTGTGGAAAACCGTCGACGATGTGAGAACTGAAATTTTTGTTGATGAACCCGAAGCGATTCGCACGGTAATTGATCCTCGCCCCGCGTTAATTGCCAATTGCGGGGAATTGCATAAAGAAGTCAAAAAAATCTTAATTTAATCCTTTAATCACTTTTTTTATTATCGTAGTATTGTTTGACTTTCGCTAAGAAGACTTGTGTAAACATCACAGCAGTGGTATAGAGATTGGTAAAGAATTGTTCCCATGTTCCAATCCAACTATTGCCCACGACACTCATTTTTAACCATGCGACCCATGTCAAGATTGCCATGATTAAGAACGATAATAATGAGGTGCGGATGATCTTTTGCCCCGAAGTCAGTTCGGGTTCTTTTTCTTTCATTCCCAATTCGGCGGCCGCTTTCTTGGTGCGTTTGATTTGGGTCTCAGACGCGATTTCCTTGGTAAAAGGAAAGGGAGCGGGTTTAATAGGATCTTTAATCTCTTCCTTGATCGATTCGGGTTGTTCACTCATAGAGTTCACTTTCTTATATTTGGTATGAAAAAAATGATAACTAATATAATACAAATTACTGTGTTTGGGCATCGTGCATCGCTTCCAAGATTTCGGTTAATTGATTCTTCAATAACAGAGTCTCGGCTTCGAGCGTGGTCACCCGCTGCTCTAATTTATCTAACTCTGCATAGAGTTCATTTTCATTTTCTGTTCGGTTGGGTGTTCTCATACATAATACCCCATCAATATCACTGTAAAATCAATCGTTCCCGCACCTCGCACGAAATAGATTTGCACTTTGCCATTCGCATCTAATTGCACTACACCATTATTATAATTGATGTAATTTGCTACTGCTCCAGCAGAAACTGTTAATGATTGATATAATCCAGTATTACCATTTCTTTGCACAAAAACAATATTAGCCACATCGGCGGTAGATGCTGACGCATAGATTTTCAAACAAACGGCTTTCGCAGTATTGGGAATTGTATTCGTAACCATATTATCTGTTACGATAGTGATTCCCGCCGATTTAGACTCGTAATCTCCACCGAAAAAATCTAAAATGACCGTATCCGTAGAAGTGGCTGTCGTGCAGTTAAGCGTTACTGCCGTTTTATTCTGAAAATCACAAGGGATATAAAATAAACCACTTGATCCATTTTTTACTAACGAATCACACACGACTTTGCCCGCAATCACCGAACTGGCAGAAGCAAAGGCGGTCTTCTGGTCAGTGCCGATATAATAGCGGTCGACCCAATGGACAAAGCCGCTGGTATGAGTATAAAGTAAAATCTGGTCAATATCCACATTCGGAAGGTTATTTGCGGTCGTGCCAACTAACACATCATTGACATATATTTGAGCAGGGGTATTTTTTGTCCATTTCACCACATAATGAATCCATGTGTCATAAGCGAACGATGTAATCGCTAAATTCGCCGTGCCATCGTAAAAATTTAATACACTTCCATTTTGTTCAAAATACCATTGATTAACCCCTCCATTTCGGGCAATTAAGGGATAGGTGTATGCATTAGTCGCAGTCGGACAATACCAATAAAACGAAACATAGCCCGACCCTCCCGCAGCAACGGTATAAGTCGCATAGGTGGTATTGGCTGTCGCAGTATGTTTAAGGGCTTTCTCATGACCATCTTTTGTCTCAACAGTGAGTGTTCCATCGGCATCAACCACAAAATGGGTGTTTCCCGTAGCCATTTGTAAGACATCGGCTTGCGGGTAGTTGTAGTCCGTGCCACTATTGACTTCTAAGTGTTGTGCTAAACGAGAACCATTTTTTACTAAATA
>Ga0209417_1003632_pt1 | contig 20135 bp, 24 predicted proteins | sample RifGroF2_FD_184002 | JGI IMG/M metagenome (GOLD analysis project Ga0209417, IMG submission 184002) | Groundwater microbial communities from Rifle, Colorado, USA - Groundwater F2 (SPAdes) (version 2) | ecosystem: Environmental > Aquatic > Deep subsurface > Groundwater | place: Rifle, Colorado... | reverse complement strand
CGGCGGAGTAATAGCACGCAGGCTTGAAGATACCTTGAGGCAGACCACAAGGTATCGGTTTTTGTCAAGAAAACAGGTATGCCCGAAGGCGAAAGAGCGCCAGCGAAAGAGCCATCGTGGGTCGGGGAAAAAATTGAGTTCTCCCCGAAGGGCTAAGCTCTGAGGCAGACCGCAGAGCTTAGTGTTTTTATCCTTGCGGCAGACCCCAAGGATAAAAATAGAGACGAATTCTTTCACCGATTTGCTTGATAAAAATCAAACGCGCGGTATACTCCAGAGTAAAGTAAAAACAAGGAAGGAATAAATCGCCTGCCAGGGGAAAAATGCTTTGAAAAAATAAACGGAAAGGATGGGATGCTCCTACGGATAGAGCCGGCACTCTAAACGAATAACCAAGGTAAAAGATGGACGATACACGAGCGGGTGGATGAAGGAAATTACGGCAGGCAAAACCAGCGGTGAAGAAGGTTTAGACGGTCGTTAACTATGTTTTTGAGGTTGTTGAGAAGGTTAATTAGGGGAGGAGGTTTGGGGAGCCCCCTTTGGGGGCAGATGGGCAAACTTTAAAAAAGAGTCTTATTATGTGCGGCTTTAACGCTTATAAAGCGTTAAAGCATAACGATTCCGCAGGAATGGTTATGAGCACGCTTCGCTTTATCCTCTTTTTTGAAAGAGGATAAAGGAATAAGTCTCTTTTTTAAAGTGGGTGGCGGGGGAAAAGCTTTGAAATGCTAAAAGGAAAATCTAAGGAGAGGGGGTATTAAGTTATGATGCGCGCAATCTTAGTAATTTTAAGTTGCCGCGGTCTCCTTATGTTACATTTTTGTTCCATATTCTACCGCACTATCTTTATGAGCTCAATCCAAGCTCATTACCGCCCCGATCAGGACGATATGTTAATACTGCTTTCCTGTAAAGCCTCTTTAGCATTGCAGTATTAATATTGCAAGGTATTTCCAGCAAACCAATCCCTTCGGGATACAATTCTTTGAGGAATTTATACATGCCTTGCTCTATATTCTTTATTTTACTTATTTCATCATTTTTATGCCGCAAAAGTTCAGTTAAAAATTCGATTTCTTCCGTTGAGTAAGGATACTATAGGAAAATCTCAAGGGCTTCTTCGACTTGAAAAGCAATTTCCCTTTTTATAAGAATTTCAAAACAAGAGAGGTATGCTTGAATTGCCTCTTGTGCGAAATAAAATAATTTTATTCCTTCATCCTCTAATAAATTTATCGACCAATAACCACCTTTTATAACGGGTTTACTTTTAATTATTTTCTGCAGAGTTTTCATAATCTTTTGATATTTGCCTTCCAAAATTGATACACATTTTTTGTACCGTTTACGGATCTAACCTTAAACCTGTCCCAAAAGGGACACTTTTGGATTCAGCATCAGATGTATATTGCTCCTGCTCTTGATAAAACTTTCCCAATTCTATTTTCCAGCATCAGCCAATGTTTCTAATAAAAACAGGCATAATCCGCCTGCAATGTTTACTGCTAACTTTGCGTGCCTTAAGTTAGGTTTTACGTGTTTCCTCCCTTTACCATGGGCATCTCCGTATATATTGCGTAACGAAGCAAAGCCGCTTACTACACTAGCACACCCGCCCAATATTTGCCTGAAAACCTGTTCTGCATGTAGTTCAGGTGAAAGATTAAGTGATTTTGCCGTCTCTTTATAAAGTTTGATTAAATCGCCATCGTTCGTATATGAAATTCCTTTCTCTTCTAAGATAGTTTTACATGTACTCTCTACCATTGCTCTAGCAGAAGTAATCGCACCTTCTGGATCATCATTTAAGCGCTGGAGAGTCTTTTTCCAATACTCATTAATGCTAACAGAGTCTATTCCCCTTAATGTCTCATCTATATCCTTACTGGTGGGCACTCCTTCGCAAAGCCACATTTTCAGTTTATCCGTTTCTGATTTCGGAGGGAGACCGTGTTTCATTTGGCCGTCATAATCACATAGCTCTAAAAGTAACTGCTTTTGTTTTTCAAGAGGAAACAACCTGAGACAATCTTCGAAGATAACCCAGCGAGATCCTTTCGGTTCCATATCCCAATAATCCACTATTTCATTAGAATACGGAGCGAAAAATCCTGTTATTTCTGGCCCCGAGAATCCAGTAGAGCCTGAAAAAATAGTGCTTGCGTGTCTCTTTATTTTTAATGGCAATAGGGGATATTTCATTATGATTTTTCAGATACTTCTGTTTTTATTAAATCTTCCCTCTAAACAAGAACTACTTGTTCGTCCTCGCCCTGACAAACTCCGCCAAATCCCCTAATCGTCATCCGGTAAACCCGTCCTGAATTCTGCGTATATGGGATAATGATCTGATACCTTCTTGATAAAATTAGCATCTGTTACGCCGTATTCACTATCCCATCTAAACACTCCTGATCTGCCAACATACTCCACATTTGTAGTTGTGTCACGGGCCATCATACGATCATAAGTATTATTACCGATTGCAACAGTAGTATCCTCATTGTTTCCAATCAGTTGTCTCCATAACGGCAGAATAGTTATCAGTCTGTCTTCATTAAAATATGAGCCGTCTGCGTTCATGTCCCCAAGCACTATAATATCTTTCTCAGGAGAACCGTCATAAATATTATTTATCACAACTGCAAGATGAGTGAACTCTGCCGAAACGTCTTCGGGCTTGATGTGATTATCCACAATTTTAAAATCAAAATTCCCACTTCTGAAGTACGCAACAAAAGGCTCCCGCTCAAAAACATCGCCGGGGTCATCCACAACATAACTGCTGTTAGGAATGAGGCTGATTGTCTTTGTATTATAAACAAAGGCGTACTGTTCCTTGCTTCCTGTCCTACCGAGCCTTTTGCTTATCACATAATCATATTTGTTGCCTGCACTATTAACATAGCTTAGCAGAGCAGATATAACATTCTCCTCTGTGCTTCTGACTTCCTGTATGGCTACCACGTCAAAGTTTCTGACTATTTTAGCAAGCATGCTCATGACTTCGGGATTGCTTATCTTGGACTGGCCGAAAATCTGGATGTTAAAAGAGGCGACTTTTATGTAGCCTGCCGTCTGCTCCCTGCTTTCAACGGCTCTTTTTTGTGAGACATGACAGCCGGCAATAAAAATAAACGCTACAATTAAAATCAATATTGGATATCTTCGCTTCATAATGGTTTATCGGTTATGTAATTTAATACGCCTTACCGTTAAGAAGATATTATCCTCATTATATTCAAAACCACCCTGGGATCCTGAGGCAGGCCTAACTGCCCTGAATGGGTCGCGCCATCAAAACAAATAGCGTTTAGTTTTGCGCCCAGTAAATCAGCGGGAACTGCATAATTATTAAAAAAAGCGCTTTGTTTCACTGTATCATCATCTGTTCCAACGAAGGTATAGAGCTTTTCTACCGATTCAAGAAGCTTAACTCTATTTTCAGTCTTATTAAATGCGCGAATAGTCTCACCTTGGGGATTCATATTCTCAAGCTGAAGGAAATGGTAATAGGAATACCTCTTCTTTAACCCTATTCGGACTATGGCCCATATAGCGGGGAAGAACCAGGAAGCTGCGCTAACGGTTTTCATCACCCCTCCCCACTCAGCTCCATGGAAAGGGCTTCCCAAAGTGATGACATTCTTAACATACTTAAAAGGAATAACCCCGTTGATAACCCCTGCGCTGATGTCTAACCCTCCCATACTATGGCCAACCAGGTCTACCTGTGTTCCCTCAACGAGATAAGGCGAGACCTTCTCTGCAAGAACACTTGAGAAATCAAGGAAATTCTTGCAAACCTTCGATTCTGCTTCTGTGAATGTTACAAAATGGACTTTTCCCTGCCAGTTTGAAATGAGCCTTTCAGCCCATTCCCTCATAGAAATATTTTCTTTGGTATACGGTTCTCTCCAAGCAGCACAGCACTCTGAAGTCCAGCCAGGAATGAAGAAAACATTCCGGGTAAGAATCACTTTGTTTCTTCCCAATTCTTTTAACCTGTTAAACGCATCATTCTTTTCTTCAGCTATACTCATTTTGCCTCCCGGATCTTTGATCTTATAATCTTGCCCATCTTCCAGATTAACCAGATGTTGGCAAAAACGCCCAAAGCTCCCAGTAAATAAGCGATGATCCATTGTCTCTTTCTTTCACAAAACCTGGAAGATATACTGATTAGAAACCCCAAAGAAATCAAACAAAAAATCAAGGCGATATAAACACTGTAATCAGTTAAAGCATCAAATCGTTGTATCCCGATATCAACGTGACGCACTATCAGTTCAAGAAATTTCACTCCATAGAAAAATAAAACAGCAACTAGATAAGAAATCCACAAATAAGTAAATAAAGCTACTAATGTCTTTTGCTGGTTCTTTTCAACATTCTTCAAACCTTTACTATGACTTAAAATAATCACTGGTAAAACCATAAAAAGAAAAACAATAACAACACCAACTCCTGTCAATATTCCATAAATGAGTGTCGAAGTCATCCTTTACCTCCTAATATTGAAAACTACAGTAACGAGAAAAATCAGAGATATCCCGTTTTTTCAGCATCTTTATTGCCTTTGTTTCATCAATCAGCTTCCTATGCCTTATGTTCCATAGCCATGTGAACAGGTTTTCTCCCCCTCACTATTAATAGACGAAGGGAGTGCTAAAATCTAACAGGAATTTTTTATCCGGCAAAAGTCTCAACTGCATTTCTCGTAAGCTCGGAAGTCTTCCTGTCGTCTCTGTTAATTCTTTAAGCTTCAGGTTTTGCCAACCTTACAGGCTCGCTGCTATCTCTGGAACAATCTCCCTTGCTTTTGGATAATACTCAATCCTCTCAACCACATCGCCCCTGAAATAGATATCCTGCTCTTCAGGGCTGTTGTAATGCCATATCTCCTGCCCTGCCTGTGACACCCTGAACTCAGGCACAACAAGTCCGAATGCTCCTTTTACATCGTTTTTTGTCATTCCAGGCAGTATTATGCCCATCTCTTTGGCGAATTTCTTTTTGCCCTCAAGCGTTTTAAATTGTTTCCGGGGGACATTATGCAAACACCCGCACAGCAGGAACAGCGTGAAAACAACAATAAAAAAGGTTACTCCGCGCACAGCCATTTTTCCCTTATTTTATTGAAACAGGCATCAAAAGACTTGCCTTACTTTATGTTGTCCGGATTCTCGAGCATGTCCCATAATAAATTTCTCTCCGCCTCAGTGAGCTTCATCTTTTCCATGTGATAAAGCGTATCTCTTTTGACGACAACGTCAACAAATATACGCTTTTCCTTGTCTGATAAACCATCATAATTGCAGTCAAGCAGAGAAGCAGAGAACACATCAAGTATCTGTTTTCTGAATTCAAGAGTGTCTTTATCGAGAGCCGTATAAACCTCTCTAATATTATACTACTATTTACAGCCAAACTTAACCTTTTTCTTGATTTGCTCGATCAATTTTCTTGGGGATTTTTGTCCCATCCTGCCATAATAAACACAAGAAGTGGCAAAATCTAACAGGAGTTTTTTTTCATAAAATATAAGCAAGGGAGCACACTAAACAACCCCTTGCTTATATTGATTTCAAGTCTTATGAATTGCTTTCTCCCATCCAGGACCAACTGCTACCCGTTACGAAAAGAAAGTAATCTCCGACTTTCACATATGCCGATCTGGCGGCAGCAAGTAACCAATCCTTCAATTGCTGTGTTGAAGGGCCTGCTGAAAATTCGCCCGCATAAGTCGTACTAGGTAAGCGAACATTTTTTCCTTGACTGCTTACCACATATTTATCCAACCCATATTTCTTCAACTCATCCCGTATCTTTGAGTAATCAGATGGATTAGCATTAACCAAATCAAAGCTCACAATCGCAAAACTTGACATGCTCACATTCCTCCATGTAATAATTAATGTTTTCTGTCTCTGGGCGGATAGGAATCAGGACCGTAACTGTCTTTATCCCTTATCTTGCCATTCTCTCCGTGAATAACAACCTCAGATTGCTGATTTATTGCAATCCTTCTTGCAGCATTAATTGCTGCTTCTTGCGTGCGATGGTCAGAAGTAATTTTGCTGTTCCCTTCGCCTCTAACTGCCCACTTGTCATCGTAAGGCACAACGTGCTGATTTTTACCCATTTTTTACCTCCATAATTGATCGTGATAGAAACAAGTATCTCCAAAAATCAAACCCGTCAAGTAAATCCGCTTTTCATGGCCTTCACCTCCCTAAAAAATTCGCTTGCATTCACAACCAACATCTGGTATAAATAAAAAAGGGGATAGGTGAATGCTTAGCCGCGTTTACTTTTATTTTCCCTGCGCGGTAGAGTTACAGCTCTGCCGCGTTTCTTTTTTATTCTACCTTATCATTCTTCAGATCAACAATCACGCCTTTATTGACAGAATCCCAGGAGCATTTATATTCGCCCCTAAATTCAGCTTTAACCTTGTTGTCTGCATCAACTAACTTGAAGTTCTTAAAAACTCTCCCGGCATTGATGTATCTTGATGTTGAGTTCTGGTTTTCGATAATCTTCATTCCGCTCATATCCTTTGTAAGAGGAACAAGGATTAGCTTGCTGCTAGACTCATCATACCCTATCTTTACTCTGTCTGTGTCTTTAAAATGCTCATCAATGCATGCCTTATTTAAAGAGAGAAACTGCTGAGAGATCGATATTCTAGGCTCTGCTGATAATATTCTTTTTCTAGGCTCATGCCAGATAAAACTCATTTTCCTTACCTCCTTTTTTTTAGGATAATATGAAAATAACCATTTGTCAACGTATTTTTATTACATTCACGAATCCATCCACCAATTGTTAATTATACACTTTAGCGATGAAAAGTCAAGAAAAATCTTTTTTCAAGGAGAAAAGAGCTACGGCGAGACGGGGTAGCGGATTATCTACAAGATAAATTATAACATGTACTCAACCATAATTTTGCCATTTGTTTGAATTTTTTAGTTTATTATACACTATTAACAATTCCCAATCAAAAATTAACTCACTCTCTCCAAATTCATGCTAACAGGTTTTCTCCCCATCACTTCCCAATTAATCACTGTATCCTCAGTGACCTCAAGCTGGGAAGCAAGCTCTTTAATCATCAAGCACCTGCCCGTCCTCGCTTTCCTTATCTTTTCGCCTAAATTCCGGAGTTTTGAGAATAATCAGGGTTAAGATCGTTCAAATTAAGGCTTAATTCAAGATTATAGACAAGCGGAATGTTGCTATTGTGTACATCAGGGATGCCCCTGCGGTTATTATACCAACCTATAAAAAGCTACTCTTATTTAACTACCGAAATCAAAAATTACCTGAATAAAATTGACTGTAAAAAACAGCTTTTTAATCTACTTCTTTTTCTTCAGGCAGATACATTTCCTTTCTATCCTGAATTTCAGAATCATCCCTAAAATATGAGGTGGTGCCGTCTTTATTTGCAATCGTATTAAGTTTCTCTTTCTCTGATTCTGATAAGATCCCGGACATAGCTTCGTTATAGTCTTTGTAGATCTGCCTTTCCTCTTTAAATCTTTCCAGTTTCTCCTTTAGATAATTATAATCCCGCTCAAGAACCCCCCTTTGCACATCGTCTAACCCGGGCGCGCGCATTGCCTCCAATAGGTCATCCATAGCCTGTCTGTATTGTGAGATAGTCTTAAAGTAAGCTATGTCAGAAGAAATTTTGGAAACCGCAATGTATTGTTTTGCCTTGGGCATTAAGGCTATATTTTTAATTTGCTCTTCTGTAACCGGGTTGTTAGGCAGGGACAAGCCTTTTAGGGAATCGCCGGATATGTTTTTTGAATTCAGGTATTCATTAACAAGAGAAAAAAGCCTGTCAGAAGTCTCCTCTCTCAATTCCTGATTTACCTTGTAAATGGACTTTTCACCTTTATTATTCTCAATCTGGGACGAAGTGATCGTGGTTTTGCCTACCACAGACTCAATGAGTTCTTTTCTCTCTCGCGGAAGGTTTATTCTCTTAAAGATATCTGAAAGGACATCTATTTTGCCTCCCTGTGCCAAGGGAATGCCTTCGGCATTCTTCAGGAAGGCAAAAGGATCTTTGCCTTCTTTGCAGGCTTTTAACGCGCTGTCGATATCTAAGCCTGTGGCAACTTTTTCCTTGATGCATTCGCTTTCGCTTTTCTTTCGCAGTTTATCCATGTATTCACCGGATGCCTTTTCAATATCCTCGCACTGGGCGTATCTTAAGCCTAACCGCATATTGGTCATGGCATTAAAATGCTTCACAATATCCGCCAAGGTCGGTGAAACATACTCTAAAAGAAGCATAGGAGCAGCTGCTATTGCTGAGCTGGATATGCCTTTTAGGTAATCCGCGAGTATCTGTTCCGAGAACGCGCTGTTAAAGCTTGAGGCGAGATCAAAACCGCTGCAGCCTTTTGAACCGCTTAAAATAGAGTAGCCCACACCAGGCTCTTCCGGGAGAACTTGGGGCCTGTAGTCAATGCCTCCCCGGTAATAAAAGCCGGTTCTATCCTCGGATACGGCGTTGTCAATGGTATAAAGATTGGTATTGTCTTTAGAGAAAATATCAGCGTAACAGATACTTCTTAATACCAATATTAAGGCCAAAGAAATAATGGTTTTTCTCATTCAAACAACCCCACTATTCTCTCTTTATCTATGAACCCGGAGAGAAAATACCTCTGATTCTTCTTATTAAATACCGCGATACTTGGATAAGAAACAACCTTAAAAAGACCGCTCATGCCGTTATCCTGCCTTGCGGAGAATCTGAATCCATCTAATTCAGTGTCAGAAAAGCCTTTGCCAAAGGCTTCAATCCTGATTTCAGGATGATTAAGGTGGATATCTTCTATCACCCGGGACTCTCTTTCGCAGGCAGGACACCCCTTTAACATAAAATAGAATAGATAACTCACCCCGGCCTTAGTATTATCACCAGAACTCTTAAGATTTAGCGAAGAATCGGGTTCAGGGAAATTCTTTGTTTCCTTCATATATTCCAGCTTTTTGGCTTCTTTTGTAAGCAATTCCTGCGCCAGGATGAATTTTTTAATCCTCCTTGAATTCCACTCTAAGTACGCCTTCGCGTTTTCCGGACCAGGCTTCTCCAGGAAATCCCGGACTTCCTGAGGCGGCACGTAAATACTTACCTTGCCGGAAGGGCTGATTACAGGTTCAGCCCATTCATCCACAATAGTTTTGGGCTGTTCTTCAGGTTCTGCCTGGCTCACCTTTTTTCGGACCTCTGCCTCATTAAAAAAATCAATCCTGTCGTACTGGAAAATACCTTGCGCGTTTGCAACCGCGAGATGCGATAAAAAAGTCATAATCATAATAATCGGGCATTTCATTTATTAAGTTTTGATATGGTTTCATTCAAATCAGGCTGTCCGGCGATTTTATAGTACCTGTTGTTACAGGTAATGACATAAGCCGGGGCCTTAAGAATATCAAACTGCTTTGCTAAGTTCCCGCTTAGGTCAATGCTGAATTCAATATCATTAATGAAATAATTTCGTTTTTTCAGTAATTTTTCTTTTAAGTTCATGCCGTTAGTTAAAATAATACCTTTGACTTTCCAGTCAGGATTGTCCTTTTTGAATTTAACCAAACCCTTAACCGCCGCATCGCAAAAACTACCGTCAGGATCAATGAATAAGGTAATCCCGTTAGCGTAATGATTCTCTTCTTTATTGAGGCTGTGAGAAACTGTCTTTTCTATCGCGGCAACCTTTTCCTTTAAATCCGTATTCAAGTTACCTGCTTCGCTTTCGCATTCTCCGCATCCGATTTCTTGTGCCGTGGTATTTTTTTCCTCAAAGAATCCCGCCCTCGCGAAAGCCTGACCTAATAATAATGAAGCTGCAAAAATTAAAGCTAATATACGCAGCATATTCTTCTTCTCCAATACACCCAGAGGTATTTCCCTGATGATGATATTTTCCCGGACTCCCAGGTTGCCGGATGCTGGCCTATTTTTATACAGCCAGAGGGATTTGGATAAATTAATTCCAGCTTATCGCTTTCAAAAGAAGGCAGAAAACCTATCTGCTCTAAAACCACATGCGCGGCAGAACCCAAAAGCCCGGAAATGCTTACTGCCCGAACTACCGCCGCGGCACTGGCTACAACTTCGCTCTGGTGCGTAATAAAGCCTCTCCGGGGATAAGTTGCTCCCCAAAACCCCATACATAGATCATCCAGGAACGCGCCGGTTGCGGCACAGGTAAGACCGCTTGCCGCTGAAGCGATACTCTTAGGATGCATTGCCTCAATAAGGCCTATGCGCCATTCCACAGAGTCTAATTCGGAAAGATACTTGATAAAGGAGCCCGTGGGAAGCTTATCCGGACACCCCAGATCAATCAATGACATAATCTCATCCCTAAAAGGAAATTCATAGACATGCGCCTCGTTAAACCGCAGGTTGGTGCCGGTAAGTTTGGAAGAACTGGAACCGCTTGAAACAGGAATACTCAAGCCTGTAACCGTGGACGCGAAATTACTTGCTGCTTCCCGGGTAAGACTTGAAACAACTGAAGCTAAAGATCCGATTACTGTATCGCCCGGCTTTTTGACTGTTTCAATCAGTAAGGCCGGCTCCCAGTACATAACCATAATCCCGGGGATTCCGGGCGGTTTGACGCATACCCCGATTACTCTTAAATCTATGCAGTTTAAGTTTACCATTCCCAGGATATCGGCAGTCTCAACAGCAAAGGCTCTTCCTGAAAAAAGAATTAAGAATAAAAGGAGGCTGAAAACTTTTCTTGAGCTGGAATTCATCTTTCTTTCAGAAAACATTCGGGTTTCTTTCTATCACATTTTCATAATGTAGGCGAGCTTATAATAAGGCGGCAGACTGCTTGCGGATCCTGTATCTCCGCTGGGCTGTCCTGTTGTACCTATAACATTATGGGTATGATCATTCCCTTGACCCCAAAACCAGCCTCCATCGCCATTCTGCCATCCATTCCAGTGGGATTGGCTTCCCTGGGTTGAACTTATATTAACAGGGTGAGTATGATTTCCTGCGGGGTGCGTATGTGTGCTTGAGCCGCCGGTTGCGCCCGGGTTTTCCCCGGTAGAAACACCCATAATAAACCTTCCCCTTAAATCAGGGGCGCTGTTGGTGCCGTCGCAAAGCTGCCAGTTGGCCGGAATGGAGCTCAACGTGCCTGACCACATGATAATTGAACCTGCGGGCAGCGATTCATCCGGCGCGCTTCCGGGCGCGGGCACGGCGCTACCGACAGTAGTTCCCGATATAGAACTGGTCGGTAAATCCCTGGCTACAAGGTTTGTCCATTCCCGCGGCACAACGGTTGAGACCGTAAAAGCGCTGCTGGTTGAAGAAATAGTATAAACATTCTGCCAAGGGTTATTAGCAACCCAGGCAGGATTAAGATATCCCGCGTTTTGCAAGTCCGGTATATTCGCGGGCCAGGCATTATTAGCTACATAATACGCGAGCGCTGCCTGCTGTATTACCGACATCTCCAAAGCTGTCTTTTCCCCGGCCTTAACCTGTATCCTCTTGATAAAAACAGGGGTAATGGATGAGGTAAGGATAACTAAAATCCCCAGCGCTATGCAGAGCTCAATTAAGGAAAAACCTCTGCTATTGTTTATGGATGTATTTCTTCTCATATTTTAAGTTCCAGGTTCTGGACTCGGATGATTTTGTGATACTAACCAGATCATTAGTGCCTTGATTTATAACTACTACTTCGCTGCCAAAGCTCTTATTGGTTGATAAGCCCTTTGGCAAAAGCGTAGATACCGATACCCCCGAAGCGCCTGGGGTAATTGTATAGGCATTGCCAAAAGGGTTAAGATCGCCAGAATTGGCAGCAAGATACTTGGGGCGTAGGCCGGATAAATTCACCGGCCACGCCCCGTTCTCCAGATAATACTGCGTGCTTACGTCTGCTATTACATTAAGTTCATTTATTGTCCTTTGAGCTAAAGCCGCCTGCCGTATCTTTGCCGCGGAATAAAAAGACGCGGCAATAAATACGCTGACTACCATAAGGACAAGGCTTAGCTCAGCCAAACTAAACCCCCGCCTGGCTAAAACGTTATTGTCCATGTATCGGATGCATAGCTTGTCGCTGCCGCGCTGTTGGCAAACAAGGCCGAAAGCCTTGTTGCCGCGGAACTGCTTACGCCGGTAAGCGAAATATCCACCTTATTGGCATCAGTATTCGGGGCTAAGGCATAATTCCCGCCCCAGGGGTTTGAGCCTGCAGCAGAAAAAGCAGCAGGCAAATACCCCAATGTTTGTAAGCCGGAGACGGTTATTCCGGTATAGGTCATATTGCCGGACGCGATATAGCTTTCCGCGGCAGTCCTTAATGCCTTGACTGATTCGGAAGCCGAATGCACCTTGGCATTTTCCCGAACGCCGCTGGTTAATCCTACCGCCATGATTAAAAGCGCGATAATACTTATGACCAGCACCAATTCAATGAGTGAAAACCCTCCTCTATTCCTCATCATTTCTTCACCTCCTCTCTCTAAAATTTAACATTGCCGCCTGCAATGTTTGAAAGATTGCCGTAAACCGGCATAATGAATGCCGAAACAACGAATAATAAAATTGCCGCGCAGAAGATTAAGAGCGCCGGCTGGATAAAACTTAAAATAACGCCTGTGCGCCTTGAGACCTTGTCAAAGTAATACTTGGAAAGGCTTTGTAAATACTCATCAAGCGCGCCCATCTCCTCGCCTTTTCTTACTGAATAGTAAATGAAGGACGGAAAGAATGGATCCTTCTCAATCGCTTGCCAGAAGCTCAATCCGCTGGCGATAAAATCCTTAAGTTTCTGTATCTTCTTAGCTAAAAACTGATAAGAAGTAGTCTCCTCAATTAAGGAAAGTGCCTCAGCGATATTGATGCCGTTCCTTTGTAAAACCGCAAGGTTAGAAAATAAAGTGCTAAAAGCCGCGTCTTTGGCCACAGAGCCTATCAGAGGGATTTTGTAGTAAAAGGAGGCGATTCTTTCAACTGAACTTTTCTTAAGCCTTGAATAAATAAAGACCGCGGCAGGGGGAAACAATAAACAGACAAACCAGAAATCTCTTAAGAAATGGCTCAAAAATAAAAGCAGCCTGGTTGAAAAATAAGCATTGCCTCCTATAGGCAGGAGCGCCTCTAAATGGGGAATTACCTTGAAGGAAACGTAAAACATTATTCCAACCAGCATACAGAATACAACTATCGGATAAATTACCGCGCTCTTTAAATTGCGCGAGAATTCCGCCTCCCGGGAATAATACCTGGCTAAATCTTCAAATACCTGCTCCAGAGAGCCGGATTTCTCACCGACTTTAAGCATATTTAAAACCAGCCAGGGAAAGACTTTTGTTTTCTCAAAAGCCTTCGTTAAAGAAAACCCGTTAGCAAGGTCATCCTCAATACCGGATAAAGCTTTAGTCAATACCGGCTCAACCGATGATTCCTGTAGCGCGCTAACTGCCTCATTCATAGCAATACCGGTTTTTAGCATATTCACCAGGTCCTCAAAAAATACTGCCAGCGTTTGCGCCTTAACTGTTTTATTCTCTAAGGAAAACCTCATTGACTTAAAGATATCCGCTTCCAAAGATAAGATGTAATAGTTTTTCGCCTTTAAACTCTTTTTTATCTGTGAATAAGAACCCTGTTCTATGCCGTTTATCTCGTTTCCGGTTTCAGATAGGACGCTGTATTGATAATACATCTAGCCGACTACCCTTTCTGCCTCTTCAGGTGAGGTTACGCCTTTTAGAATGAGCATCGCGGCATCCTGCTCAAGGGTTAGATAGGCTTCTTCTTTCCTTTTATGCCTAAGCACATCAAGTTTCCCGGAACTCACCATATCCCGGATATCATCGTTAAAACTTAAGATCTCGGCAATTACAGTGCGGCCCTTATAGCCTGCCTGGCAATGATCGCAGCCTCTTGCCTTAAACACGTTAATTTCGTCTTCATCTTCCTGGAGTATTTTTCTAAGGAAATCCGGCATCACATCTTTTTTAACCGCAATCCTTTTCCTGCAGAATAGGCAGAGCTTCCGGATCAGCCTTTGCGAAATTACGCATAAAATGCTGTTTGCTATATGCGCGAGGCCTATTCCCAAATCATGCAGCCGGTAGATAGAGTCTACGGCTGTATTGGTATGCAACGTGGAAAGCACCCGGTGCCCGGTAATGGAAGCGCGTATCGCTTCCCGGGCCGTATCATGGTCTCTTATTTCACCGATTAAGATTATGTCCGGATCATGCCTTAAGAAGGCCCTTGTGGCCTGGGCAAAGCTAATGCCCTGCTTCTCGTTAATCTGCACCTGGTTTATCAGCGGCATTTTAATCTCTACAGGATCTTCAATGGTAATAACTTTTGTGGAAAGGGATTTAAGCTGATTCAGGATTGCGTATAAGGTCGTAGTTTTACCGCTTCCGGTGGGGCCGGTAACAATGATAATGCCATGGGGCTTACGAACTATATGGTTAATATTGTCAAAGTGCGTTGCATCAAAACCCAGATCCTCTAAAGTGATCAGGGTCTTGTTCGCATCCAAGAGCCTTAAGACCAAAGCCGGCCCAAAAACAGAAGGTATGCAGGATACACGGATATCCACAGGATGGTCAGAATAGGCATGCTGGAATCTTGCATCATGAAACCTATAAAAATCACTCACCGTAATCTCTGCCTTGCTGAATATCACGTTTATCAAGTTATTGTGCGCCTCTAAGGGGATACAGAACTTAAAATAGAGGATCCCGTCAATCCTAAACCTGATGGTGCTTATTTTCTCTGCCGGCTCAACATGGATATCAGTAGCATTATGGATGATTGCATCATCAAGAAGTTCATCCAGTAATCCCTTAAGTTCATCGCCGACAACGCCTGTTTCTTTAATCAGGCTGATTTTTTTATCAATCTCTTTTCTCTTTTTCCGCCTTTTTAGCTGTTCCAGATGATTCCGGATTACGCTTTCGCTTCCGATATAAGACTCTTGGCCGCGTAAACCTTCGCTTGCTAAAAGATCGGTTGCCTCGATATCAAAAGGATAGGCAAAAACAAAAACCAAGCCTTTTTCTGTCTCCACAGGAAGGAATACCCTGTCCGTCAGGAAATCCAGGCCTATCTTTTCTATAATCGGAAGGTTTAGAACGTATTTTTTGTTAAAATACCTCCAGCCCACCTGCCTGGCTAAAGCCTGAGCTATCTTTTTGTCGCTGGCAAAGTTGTAATACTTAAGAATTCGGCCTAATCTTTGGCTGGGGTTAATATTTTTCTGGATCATCAGAGCAAAATTAAGCTGCTCTTTGGTGATCGTTTTACCATTAAGTAAAATATTCCCTATTTCCTGTACAGGCATTTTTAATTTATGAAGTTAAGTTTTAAAACGCTTCCGTCAGTCTGCCTAAAGGTAACGCCTGAGGGCTCAATTTGCTCCACGGTTAATTTCGAGGCGATAGAATCCCCTTCTTTAAAACTGTATGGCAAGCCCTTCAGGCTGAGCTGACCTTCCTTTAAATTATCCGCTATCACCAGAAGCTGGATTTTTATATCCGAGGCATCCACCAACGGCTCTTTTACTCCCGGGGTAAGCGAACCTGGCACAAAAGGCGCTTCGCTCTTAGCCTGTGGAAGAGTCTTATCAATTTCATAAATCTCCTTTTCCGTCTGCCTTCTCTTTAACAAAAGGCCGCTTTTTTCAAGGTCGAGTTTGATTACTTCAAGTTCCTTTTGCTTGTTCTCTAAGATTTCCCTATAGGCTTTGATTTTTTCAAGGTCCCTTTCAGAATCGTCAATCGGCCTTACTTCCTCTCCAGGAACTTCGACCTTACTAGAATTTTCATCTTTGGCAAGAGGCTTATCTTCCCGCGGTAAGGCTTTTTGCTTGTTATCAATTGTATCTACCGCCAAGAGATTATCCTGGCCATAAGCAGATTTAAACCCTGCCACAGCCATAAAAAATAGAAATAGAAACAGAAGTTTTCTCATTTTATCTTTCCCTCCTTTTTAGGTTCCGTAAAGACGCACGGTTAAAGTAAGGATGTTCTTCTCTAAGCTTACCTCCAGGACCTCAATAGGCCTGGGCTTGAGCAATTTACAGAGCCTATCGAATAAAAACGTATCCGGCTGGTTCTTTAGATCAAGCCGGCATAAGACATCAACATATCTTATTCCCTTATACTGGGATTCCTTGAAAAACTCTTGCGTATTTACAAGGTCTTTTGAGCCGATAATCTTTATTTCAGAAGCAGCGCGGTAGTAAAAAAAGAGCTCTTGAATGTCGCTAAATACTTCCAGATAGAACTTGTCCAAGGAAAGCGGGGTTTGGCTTTTATACTTAAGCAAGACATCTTGTTCCTGCTTAACCGCGCTGATTTCATCTTTAGCTTTTTTTACCCGGCTGGAAAGCAAGCGCGTATCTAAAACAATGTTCCAGGCCAATACTGATAAGGCCAAAAATACAATTACAAAAAATAAGGTTATTATTCTCATTGGCTTTTTAGTCTTTAAGTGAACCAGCGGCTCCTCAATCAAGCCGGCTGGCTCACTCACGCTCTACTCTTATTGTTTTTCCTCTTCTTGAACTCCGACTTCAGCGGCAGGTTTGTTTTCTTTAGAAAGAAAATTAATTTTTTCGTTGTCTAAGAATAAACATAAATCATCCTGCCCCTTCTTTGACCAAGACCCCCTTACCGGCAGATTACAAATCTTGCCCACGAAATACTCGTTATGCTGTTTACTTACCTTGCGCGTGACTTTTCCGATAATAAACGACATTTGCTCACCTCCTTCTTTTTAGAAAATATCCAGAGTAACCTTTAGCCCTGGATTGTCCTTTACCAAAATGTTTTCTACTCTTGCCTGCCTAAAAGCATCCGGCAGGCTCACCTTGGTAAAAGGCCTATCCTTTGCATCGAGAGACACTATTGCCTCAAGCCTGCAACGGCCGCTGGATAAGCCTCTTATAGTTACTGTTTCTATCTTATATTCAGAAGGCAGCGCTTCAAAAAATAAGCTAAAGAAATAAGGGAAATTTATCTTTTTCCCGTGCCTTAAGATATCTTTATATTTTGCCCGGTAGGCGCTCTTTAATATCTCCTCTTGAGATGCCTCTTCAAGCTGTAAATTCTTTAAGCGCGTGGAGGCGGTTTTATTTACGCTGATACTCCCCAGAAGTAAAATTAGCAAAACTGCTAAAATCCCCAGCATTACCCCGAGGTTAAAAACGCGCTTCTTTGCTTCTTTAAGCTTTCTTAAGCGGATAAACTGCTCAGGCAGGAGATAATGCATTGAGAATTTGCCTTGCTTTAGGCCGCTTAATGCCGGAAAAGAATCCTGAATAAAGATAATATTGTCTTTGGTTTCCAAGCCGCTTGAAACAATTTCATCAATTATCTCTTTGCTGTTAGCCGCGATAAGGAAACTAATCTCCGCGTCAACTTTATTCTGGGACCTGTAGTTTTCCTGGCTTCTCAGCAACTCTCTGGTTACCTGCTTAAGGATTTTTGACAGGCGCCGGGGTGCGGTAAATGCTTGGTTGTGAAAAATAGTAAGCAAAACCTGGTCGCCTAAATGGTCCAAGAAGACTATTCTTTTTTTATCGCTAACTATGTTATTGGTTTTCAGGAATTCTCTTAAGGCTATTCCGTAGGGAACCGCGAGCCGGACATTTTCGAATCCAAGGCATTTATAGACCTCATTAATCTTAGGTTTTTCAACAGCGATAACCTGGAATAAATTTTCTCCTATTCTCTCTGACTGGGTCAGGTATTCGCCTGTAAAGCTTGAAGCGATAACTTCATCTTTTTTGGAAGGGGATTTTTCCGGGGCAGCGACTTGTTTCTGCAGGGTGTCTATAACCGCGACCGCGGCTTCTTTAGGCAAGCCTCCAAAAACGTCGCGCATCTTATCCTTGGATACGATGCCGGTCTTGCCGTCTAGGTCGTAATAAATATCTTCATCAAAAATCAGGTAGTTCATCTTTGTAATATTTTAGGGGTTATGAAAATTACCAGTTCTGTCCGCGTATGGGCTTTGCTTTTATATTCAAAGAATCTTCCTATTAACGGCAGATCGCGCAGGAGCGGTATGCCTTTTTCGCTTTTATTGTCATTCGTGGTAATCAAGCCGCCTACCGCGATGGTTTCGTTGTCCTTAATCTTAACTAAGGTATGCATGGACTTGGTAGACGTCTTGGGCGCTTCAATGGTCGTGCCCTGGCCCATATTAATACTTCTTATTTGCTCCAAGGTTGTTACTACCGGAGTAAGCTGCACCAGGATTTCACTATCTAATATGCTTGCCATAAGCCGTAAACTCACTCCTTCCTGAACCTGGTCAGTAGTCGCGCTTGTGGCAGCTAATCCGGCCTGCGTAGTAGTTGTGGTGGTATTGGCAACATAGCTGGTTACCGTACCCACCTGAACCATGGCTGCCTGGTTATTAAGAAGCATTATCTTGGGCTGTGAAACTACCTCAACACGGCCTTGCGACTGAAGCGCTTTGATGAGCGCGCTTAATCCGCTTGAGCCCGTGCCAGAGCCATCCGTAGCGGCCAAAGTAAAGAGGCTGGGAGAAACAAGGTTCTGCGCGGCAAAATTAGAAGATAAGCTCAACTGCTTTATGCCGCCTAAGTTCTTATAAATAGCGTCCCAGTCTATGCCGTAGGTGTTTTCGCGGGATAAGGTGACCTCCAGGATTTTTACCTCAACCAGGATCTGTTTGTTGGTCTCAACGTTGACAAGGTCAATATAACTGGCTATTTTATCCAGGACTTGCGGGCTGTCTGTCACCGTAACCAGGCCCGCAAGTTTGTTAAATGAGTATTTGCCGGCAGGCAAAATCATCTTGGCCAGATTCAGGTCTACATCCTTCCAGAAGGAAAGAGAGTCTTCCTTACTTTCCACGAAAACCCTTGCCCCTACCTTTATGTTCATATTGGAATTGTTATTGCTGCTGGAAGATACAGCCGTTTCATCCGGGTTGGTCCAGGACTCATTGCTGATGGTGTCGCTAAAGGCCTGGGTATTGGGCGGCAAGTTAAGCTTAAAGGCGCGTGTCTCCTGGGATAGGATGACCAAATCAGTATCCTTTACTTTAAAACCGTAAGCTAAAGGAAAAAGCATAGTATTTAATGCCCGCCATATAGGCACGTCCTGCGCGTCAAGCGACACGTTGACATTTGAATCAACCTCGTGGTCATATATAACATTGTATCCGGTCAGCTCGCCAATTTTAGCAATAAGCGTTTTTAATTTTACGCCGGATGAGCGCAAGGTAATCTTTTTGTCAAAGACTGCCGGCAGTTCTGATTTAGGGCTTTCTGCTTTAGGCTTAGGTAGTTCATCTTTAGCTTTATTTTCTTTAAGCAGGCTTGCCTCCGGCCTTATTGCCTCTTTCCATTCATCAATGAGAATCTTTGCCCTGGTCTCCTGGTTTAACGCAAGTAAAAGCTTCGGGCAGAACAGTAATATCCCTGACACTAAAATCAAGATAATTAAACGCATAATCCTCTCCTCCTTCTTTGTGTTTTGGTTCTTTCTTTCCTTGGGGGTAATTTATCGGATAACTTGGTTTATTCCTCCATTCGGCAGGCGTAATCACCACCGGCTCATTATGCTCCGGGATAAATACGCCGTTCTCAATATGGGCCGGAATTTGAACGTTTTGCACAACAGGGCTTGACCAGTAAAAGTAAGGAAAATCATTTCCGTGGAAAGCCTGGGCAAAATCTTCTATATTTTCCCTTATTCCCACACGATAGCCTGTTTCAAAAACTTTGTCTTTTTTGCCCAGAGTAGAGCAGCCGGCTAAGAGCAGAATAAAATAGATAATCAAAAACTTTTTAATGTAATCCATACGGACGCTCCTTCACGCAGACTTCCAGCGCTTCTAAATAGTTACCTTCGAATTGCCGCACTTTATTCTCCAGATATTCATTGTCTTGGGCGTCGCTGGTTGCCACCCAATAAAGAAACGGATCAGGCACGAGCCTGATTACGCCGCGGGATGAATCAGAGATTAAAAGTGCCTCGGAAAACTTTCCTTTTTGGGTCTCCACTGACTTTAAGAGCTCTATTTCCTTATCCGTTAAAGAGGCAAAGGCCTTGAG
>Ga0209417_1003628_pt1 | contig 20161 bp, 18 predicted proteins | sample RifGroF2_FD_184002 | JGI IMG/M metagenome (GOLD analysis project Ga0209417, IMG submission 184002) | Groundwater microbial communities from Rifle, Colorado, USA - Groundwater F2 (SPAdes) (version 2) | ecosystem: Environmental > Aquatic > Deep subsurface > Groundwater | place: Rifle, Colorado... | reverse complement strand
TGAAATATGTGCGGATCTGACTACCTTTGTCAAAGGCCGCCGTCTCGAGGATGATGGTAACTGCCTTGTACGGTTCAATAATGGCGCAAAGGGTATTCTGCATTCCAGTCAAATAGCTATCGGCCAGGAAAACAATCTTGCAATTTGGGTCTATGGTGATAAAGCCAGTTTGGAATGGCGGCAGGAAAATCCAAATTATCTTTATTTTACGCCGCTTGATGGCCCAGTTCAGGTATGGAGTAGGGGAAATTCTTATGTAGCTGCTAAAAGCCCGGCTGCTGCACGGGCGACACGCTTACCATTTGGGCATCCCGAAGGCTTTATAGAAGCATTCGCAAATATTTATTGTAATTTTGCGGACTGTTTGCTTGCGCAAGAATCCAACCGGACACCTGATAAACTTGAATGCGATTTCCCCATGGTTGATGACGGACTTCGCGGAATGGTTTTCATTAATGCCGTACTGGAAAGCTCGAAGCAAAATAGATGGATTACTATAGAATAGAAGGAGTCTGAAAATGGCTAGACCAATTACATTGTTTACCGGCCAGTGGGCGGATTTGCCGCTGGAAATATTAGCGCAAAAAGCTTCAAGCTGGGGTTACACTGGTTTAGAACTTGCTTGCTGGGGCGATCACTTCGATGTGGAAAAGGGTGCAGGTGATAAGGATTATTGTAAAGATAAACTGAATCTCTTGGCAAAATATAATCTCAAGGTACATGCTATCAGTAATCATTTGGCTGGTCAACTTGTATGTGACCTGAATAATGATGCGAGATCTGATGGATTTGCGCCGAAGGAGTTTAGTGGCAATGCCGAAAAAAAACGTGTATGGGCCATCGAAAACATGAAAAACGCAGCGAGAGCTGCCAGTAATCTAGGTATCAATGTAGTCAATGGCTTCACGGGTTCATCAATATGGCACTTATTATATGGCTTTCCGCCGATTTCTCAGAGTATGCTCGATGAAGGGTTTAAAAGTTTTGCTCGGTTGTGGAATCCGATTCTGGATGTCTTTGATTCCTGTGGCGTAAAGTTTGCTCTCGAGGTTCACCCGACAGAGATCGCTTTTGACGTTTATACTGCCGAAAGAACGTTAACTGCCATAGAACATAGAAACTCATTTGGGTTTAATTTTGACCCAAGTCATCTATACTGGCAAATGGTGAATCCTGTTTGCTTTTTAAACCATTTCGCAAATCGAATTTATCATGTACATATGAAAGATGCTGCTTTACAACTTGATGGTTATTCAGGCATTCTGGCATCACATTTAGATTTTGGTAACCCCAATCGCGGCTGGGATTTCAGATCGTTAGGTCACGGAGACATCGATTTTGAACAAATCATCAGGACTTTAAATCAGAATCGCTATTCCGGCCCGCTTTCTGTAGAATGGGAGGATTGCGGCATGGACCGTGAACATGGCGCCAAAGAAGCGTGCGAGTTTGTTAAGCGTTTGGATTTCAAATCTGCTGATATAAAATTCGATGCTGCTTTTGATAAATAGATACTTGCGAATAATGGAAAACGCAAATGCTTGATGAAAACCCGTTCAAAAACTCCATCGCTTGTTGGATTTGGCCCAAAGCGTATCACGAACCAAATCAGTACATACAATTTCGACATGAATTTACTATCCATGAAAAATGTTCAGATGCGGTATTTCAGGTCAGCGCTGATTCAATATATGCATTTTGGATTAATGGCAGCTTTGTACACAGTGGTCAGTTCCACGATTGGCCTGGGCAAAAAACATTTGATACATTACAAATTTCAGATTACCTGATACAGGGCAAGAACGTAATCTGCATTGCAGCTTATTATCAGGGTATAAATAGTGCCCAGTACGTCAAAGCGGAGCCGGGAATTATATATGACCTTATGATTGACGGACAGAATATAACCAGTGGTACCAATGTTATCTACCGGCCATCGCCGGCGTATAAAGTCACACAATTGCCGAGAATAACACCTCAATTGCATTTTACTTTCGAATTTGATAGTCGTCTTGACGACCCGTGGCTGACATTAGATTATGTTCCCGATAAATCGTGGCACTCCATAACTGACAAAGATATTGATTTGTCTGCTCCTTCACTTAGTTTTATCGCCCGATCTGTTAAAAAAGTATGTATAGGAGGCAGGTTACCTATTGCTATTGTTGCGCAAGGTTATTTCAAACGAAGCGACAAGCCCACTAACACATTGGCACAATCGATGTATTATGATTTTCTTAGTACCAGATTGCCTAATGAAATATTTGAAACGGATGTTTTGAATTTTTTAACGGGTGTGCCTGCGAATATTAAAGCTGCTTGCGATGGCGCTGATGGTATTTACCTTGTTCTTGACCTTGGTGCCGAGCAAGTCGGCTTCTTTGAACTGGATATAGATACGGATAACGGCTCGGTCGTAGATATTGCTTACGGTGAGCATCTTGATGATTTGCGTGTCCGCGCGTCTATTGGAAGCAGGAATTTCGCAAACCGTTATATTGCGACTGGTTTGCGGCAGAGTTTTACGCATTTTTTCACCCGATTTGCTGCGAGATATATTCAGCTGCATATCAGCAATTTCAAGAGCACTTGTATTTTGCATTATGCAGGGTTACGGAACGTGGAGTATCCAATCCAGATCAGGGGTTCATTTGAGTCGTCATGTGCGTTGCATAAGAAAATATACGATACCGCTGTGAGGACTTTGCATTTATCAATGCATGAGCACTATGAAGATTGTCCCTGGCGCGAGCAGGCATTATATTCAAATGATGCCAGAAACCAGGCATTAAGCGGCTATTACTGTTTTGGTGAACATGAATTTCCAGCCGCTTCGTTCGAGTTGCTTGGCCGTGGTCTCAAGCCGGACGGTTATTTGGAATTGTGTGCGCCCGCGGAATTACCCATAACTATTCCTTCATTCAGTATGGCATGGATACTTGCTGTGGCAGATCATCTGCTATATAGTGGAAATATCAAATTTTCGGAACGGATGTATCCGATTGTCAGGAGTATGTTGAATTCATGGTGTTTGAGTTTGCATGACGGACTTCTTCCATGTCCGCAGGGACAACGGTATTGGCATTTTTATGATTGGGCAAGCGGACTCGACGGGACAGTTGAAGGTGATTGTACGTGTTTCGAGGAACTTTCCGCGATGAGGTATGACGCCCCTTTGAATTTACTTTTATGTATGGCATTGGATTGTGCCGCAATGATAGCGGAACATTGCGATGCTTGATATCGGCCCGCTCAGTTCAAATCACAGGCTCAACTGATTAAAAGCAAGATACATACGAAATTTTTCGATGCCTCATCCGGTCTCTATGTAACTTACAGCGGCGGCAATAACCGCAGGAATCATTATGCCCAGCTAACTCAATCTTTGGCATTGCTAGCTGGAGTGTGTTCGAGTGAGCAGGCCGATATCATTCGGCGCGAACTTGTAAAAAATAACGCTGGCCTGGTCGAGACTACTTTAAGCCAGTCCCTGTACAAATTTCAAGCTTTGCTTACTGACAAGACGCGTTACGGAAAATATGTTTTTGACAATATAAGTTCCGATTGGGGTGGGATGCTATTCAAAGGTGCCACAAGCTTTTGGGAAACGCTCAAAGGAGGATGGGATTTCGATTTAGCGGGGAGTCTTTGTCACGGCTGGTCGGCAATACCTGTTTATTTTTACCATGCGCATCTGCTTGGAATTCGGCCTGTTGAGCCAGGATTTAAAAAATTCACTGTTGATCCGGTCAAAGGTTTATGTTGCGCGGGCATGATTACAACACCAAATGGAAACATAAGCACAAAAATCACCGTAGCTGGCGATAAAACCTGTTGTAAGGTGGAATATCCATCTTGTCTGGTTCCGATAATCACGACTGAACCAGAACCAAAGGAAATGGTTTTTGAACTTGAAGCTGTATAGTTAAAAAACATCTCAAACTGCCGTACTTTTGTCCATACATGCGATCGTTGAATATTCAATATGTTTGTTATTGATAAGCAAAAGCGATTTGTTAATTTAACTCATATCACCTTGTGTGTGGCCATCTTAGATTAACAGCCGATCGGTTCAGAAAACAATGAAATTTTGCTGAGGCCCGGTGCATTGGCAAATAATGCAGTTCCATCGCAATATTTTGATTGTATTCTCAATAAAATAGGCCTCGCTGGGGCATGCTAAGATGGCAATATTGAAATACCAGAATTCTGAACTTGCGAACATGATACATCCACGCGGCTGAATGAGCAGGAATGCATAAAAAATTGCAATCACTAGTCGCGGTGGATTCGAATGTAATTCATCATTAAACGTAAACCGGAGGGAAAAGTCATTAGAAATGTTCCAAAAATCATGGCTCTCCAAAAATGAGTACCTGAGAAGATCATTCTATGGAGTGTAATGTTTGGCTAAAGCATAATAGTGTTTGAATTTATATTTAAGAACATTTTTGTAAGGAGGAAAAAAATGAAATCAGAACGGTGGATGCTTATGTGGATCATACTCTGCAGTATCTTGCCATCTCAGGTTTGGACAAATGAAATGCGAATTGTAAGAGAACTTTGGTTTTTAAAAACAATTGATGGAGCGTTTGATAAAGAGCAGGTGCACATGACGTATCGAACTTACCCATGGGATAATGGCGGAGGTTATTTTGTTTGGGATGCCAACTCAACTGAAACCCCTGATGATGGTCTAATAGTTGTGGGTTATTCAGGGAATGGCCGCTGGAAACGTGTATATGAGGGTTATATTTCTCCATCGTGGTTTGGGGCATTGGGTGTTTCTTGGAATGACGATCATTGGCCGATTCAGTATGCATTTGACCGACCGGAACCTGTGAAGTTTGATAAGAATTATTATATTCAGGCACCGGTACGTATAGGTCTTGATGGAAAAAATGTTGATTTCAATGGTTATCAGTTAATCGGATGTTCGACCACATATCAACGCGACGCTGTCCTGGAGATCACAGGCAGCAGTGTTTGTTTAACTAATGCTTATATCAATGCTTGGTTTAACAATTACAAGTGTGGCGTTCACTGGTTTAGTATTGATTCGTCCCATCCTTCAGCCAACTGTCGGATTATGGGATTAAAAATCGATGCAGCGATTATAGGATTACAGTACGGGGCGTTTTTTGAAGATGCGTCAAATGATGCGCCGATGTCTGGAAATGTCTTATATAACCTTACCGGTCGTAACGTCGAACGGGTTGTGCAAATGAAGCAAAATAACAATAGTTATTTGATGATACGACAATCAATTCTTGACTGTATGCCATATGAGTGGCCTTCTTACCCGACCTATCATGTATTCAGCGACCAAGACGCAAAATGTGCCGAGGTCTGGCCAGGGAAGGGCAATCTGACGATTGAGTTAAGTGAATTTGTGAAGTGTACCTCTACCGTAGGTTGGGCAGCTGCAGGGCCGATGCGTGTTATAGATTGTACTATCGAGGCTCCCACCACATGGTTTTATGTAAATGGTGATCTGGTTTTAGAAAACGTCATCGGATACTGTAATACCACCAGCAGGGCATGGTTGGAGTTGGCTCCTAGCGTTAGTGGTACATGTAGGATATCAGGTGCTTATGTCTATCGGCCAGTAGGTTCGATAGGCAGCACTGGTGATATTATATATGGACCTTCTGCTGATCCCAATTACAGAGTCTGGATAAAAAATAGTAAATTCGAGGGATGGGATGCGCATCATTTGTATGCTGCAGGCGGCCCCGCTCTGGTGGATGCTACAAATACAGAGTTTCCAAATACCAGTGATTCGTTTGGGAAGCCGTTTATAAGAAGGTTTGCGTCTGGGACGTTGAACGTTAATAGAAATGGTACCCCTCAGGGTGTAATTGCTGCCCCGGTTGGTTCGCAATGTATACGAACCAATGGAGGGGTGGGCACCAGTCTTTATATAAAGGAATTGGGTACCGGAACCACCGGCTGGCGTGCAAAGTAGTATATTGTATTTTGAAAATAAATTACTGAAAAAATCTATTTAGGAGAAATGTAATGAAACTTCAAAAAAGCATATTTTATATAGCAGTTGTGGCATCATGTATGTTATATGGTTTTGTGTCGCAGCAGGCACAAGCCGTGAATATGAGAATTGTAACTACTCTTGCGGAACTCAAGACCATTACCGGCTCTTTCGATCAGGAACAGGTTCGGATGGCTTGCCGACAATATGCAGGTGATAATGCAGGTGGCATTTTTGTGTGGTGGGCCGGATCTACGGATGCTGCAGATGATGCATTAACGGTATTGCCGAATGGTGGTGGTGGTCGCTGGAAACGAGCATATACGGGCTATATTTCTCCCTCATGGTTTGGTGCGTTAGGAAATGGAACCGATGATCATGTTGCTGTTCAGGCGGCATTTGACCGACCGGAACCTGTGAAATTTGATAAAAATTATTATGTTGATGCACCAGTACGGATAGGGGGCGATTGTAAGAATGTAGATTTTAATGGTTATATGTTGATAGGAATAGCTACCACCACACAGCGAGACGCTGTTCTGGAGATTACGGGACATAGTGTTCGCTTGAATAATGCCTTTGTTCATGCCGCATTTGCTAATTATAAGTGTGGTGTCCATTGGTTTAGTGTTGATTTATATCATCCTTCAGCTTTTTGCAGGATCATGGGCTTAAGAATTGATGGAGCGATAATAGGATTACAGTACGGCGTTTTCACCGGTCAAACACCTTTAGATGCTCCAATGTCAGAAAATAATATTTATAATCTGACCGGACGCAGCGTAGAGCAGTTTATTCGTATGAATCAGCCTAATGGTTTTTTGTTTATCAGCAATTCAACACTTGATGTATGCCAATACGAATGGGCTATTTATACTACCTATCACACATGGAATCCAAGTGCCTCAAAATGTATTGATATTGCTGATTCTAATCAGCTTTTTCATATCAGTCAGAGTAGATTTATTAAGCCGGATGACGGCGGATATGTGTTTTCCGGCCCCATGTCAATTACCGACTGCGACATTCAGTCGCCTGCTAAGTGGTTCCAAATTACAGGCGGTGATTTAAATCTGTTAAATTGCACTGGAAATCACACTTCTGCGTCATACGGTGTTATTGAGGTTATTGGAAATGTCACAGGTACATGCCGAATGACCGGATGCAAGTTCACTCGCTATATTGCACCTCCAGCAACTCCAATACAACAATATGCAAATTTGGATTTCATCACAGCACTGGATGCTTCCAACTATAGATTCTGGGTAACGGAGTGTTGTATCTCGGATTGGCGGCGACACCAGTTCTATAAAACCGCTAACCCTAGCAGTGTTGCACTTGTAGATGTAACGAATACAGAGTTTCCAACAGAGGATCAGGAACTTAATGAGAAACTCTATGTAAGACGGTTTGCAGATGGTACCACAACCAATATTGGAACCGGTACTCCTGAGGGTGTCGTGGTGGCAGTTCCAGGGTCTCAATATATCAGAACCGATGGTGGCACTAACACAAGTTTCTATGTTAAACAATCAGGAACAGGCAATACTGGTTGGGGTGCAAAGTAGAATCAAAGGTGTTTGGCCACCTGCCTGATATGAATTGCAGTTTGGATGAGGCTGTGGTTGCACGTCTTGTCGAACCTAAAGAATGTATCGAGATCACCGCAATGCCTATGCCCATCAATGGACGTAATTTATCCTTCAAGGCATTTACAGTTCGACACAATGATGTGCTTGGGCCAACCAAGGGCGGGATATCATGAGTCCATCAGTTAGCAGGCTTGTGCTGCGCTTAACAACCAACTTTATCGCAACACAGTCTTTTTTTTGACAAGTTGCCACGATTTTGCTCGAGAACTTACAATCAAATTGTTATTTTGGGCGGCACTTTATAAAGAGTGATGGCGGCTGTTTGTAATGCTTGCCGAAAAGCCTGCTGAAATAGAGCGGGTCGTTGAAACCGGTTAAGAAAGCGACTTCTTTGATTTGATGCTGACCAGCCTTTAACAAGGCCATTGCGAGCTTGAGACGAACCGTCAAGAGGTACTGACGGATCGTTTGGTTTGTATATTTCAAGAAGATCGCACCAAGATAGTTAGGCGTATAGCCAGCGAATTTAGCAAGATCAGCTATAGTGACGTTTTCGCGATAGTGCTGTTGAATATAATCTTTGACTTGTTCGATCAGCTTTTCCTGGGCTAAAGACCAACTTGATGAGTTGTTATCAGTGTGATTTATGACTTCTACGCATGCGGCAAAGAAATTGGAAAAGAATTTGGCTTGTATCACTGTGTCACTGGATAAATCGGGATCACAGCCGTTATCCCATAGTTGCTGTGCTTGCGGGAATTCTATGAAGTACCTCTGGGTCGTTTGTCTGCCCTTACTGCCCGTATGTTCACTAATGAAAAAGCTTACACCACGCGAAAGTATGACGGCCCATAATACGGAGTACGTAGCGATTGTGTTTGTATATCCTTCGCAATGGGCAACGTGGGGTAAAATAGCCCAGACTTTGTCTGACGTTAAATTTATCGTTTCCGATTCAAGTTGCAGGCCGGCCTTGCCATTAATGAGCGTCACTAATTCGATATATCTGTGAGAAGCTGGCTTGAAAAAGGGTATAAATCCTTTCTTTGACGGGAGTGTTGTGTAGTTTGCAGCCATGTCGCTGAAACACAATTTGCCCGCCAACAAAAGCTTGACCATCTGTTCAATGGCGCTTTTGAGTAAGTGGTTATCATTGTTTTGTCGATGTTCCATAGACATTGATCAGAGATGTCTCAATAAATTTATTTCAAAAATTAACCAGTCCGGCATTAAAACATTGCATGCTTTTGGCCAATGAAGAAAAAGGGTCTACAGTTGCACTGTATTCTAAGGCAAAAACATCCTTATACCCAAATTTGCGTATCTGGGAAATAAGTTGAGGATAATTTATTTCGCCTAGGTAGAGTTCATTTCTGCCTGGTACACCCGCTGCGTGAAAATGACCAATTGCATGAATATTACGCTCGATATGCGTGATGAGGTTCCCTTCCATTATTTGCATGTGATAGCAATCAAAGAGCATCTTCATGTATTCTGAATTGATTTCGTTGCAAATGCTAGCGGCTTGATCACTGCCGGTAAGGAAGTAGCAAGGGTGATCATGCGTATTTAGTGCTTCCAAAAGCAAGGTAATCTCATATTTATGAGCCATGTCGAGGATGGATTTAAGTCCATCCACAACAGACTGTCTCATCTTCTCGGTGCTGAGACCATCGATCACATTGCCTGTACATACAATTGCCGCATTGATCCCGGCAGCCTTATTGAAATTCAATGTGGCTTTTGCACGTTCAAGCCAACAGCTACGATCACTAGGATTGGTAAGGCTGCCACCAATCGATCCATCTGGAGCATTGATAACCGTGTTAGTAATTTTAATACTATTTGTTTGTGCAATTCTGCTAAGTTCTTCGGGTTTGCCCTTGAAACTCAGGTCCGTAAGCCACATTTCGCAGCATTTTAAGCCAGAGTCTGCCGCTTTCCGTAAACGATCTGTAAAGGGCATGTCTGTAAATACCATCTCAATACATAAACCTAATTTCACAATATTCTCCTAAAACGCTTTGGCAAATTTTTTATTTAATTCGATTGCAAATTGTGATGCCCACTCAGAGGTATCAGTGGGTTGTATTGCCATAAAAACAGTTCGCAACATGATATTTTTCGTTCGTGGACACATGTCGTCGGAATACGTTGGTAGTTCTTTGACCATGGGACATTTAAATGGGCATCCTTCCTGAGTGGCAGTTTTTTGTTCGAGGATATGCTCCCAATACCAGTATACATGCCAATCCCTCGCTCCGGCCATGGCTCTGCCAGAAAGGCCGCCAAGATTTTCATCGATACCACAAGACTTATGAGCATTTTCAATGTTATCAAAAAGAATTCCTAATGTATAGCCGCATACTCCATCCAAATCATTAGGGTTAATCCACTGAGCACATACAGGTAATTTGATCTCATTGCGAAGTTGAAAATAAATTTTACGTGTTGAAGCATTTATCCAATCCAGCTTTTTAAGCTGTGCCAACCCGATTGCGCCAGCCATTTCAGAAAGTCTGTAATTTTCGCCACAAAACAATTCACCGGGTCTTCGCTCATTCTCGAAACGGGTAGGTCGCCAGCACGCAGCTGCATCGTGATAACTTTGTGCCCTGGTGTAGAGCCACTCATCATTTGTTGTAATCAAACCACCCTCACCTGTGCCGATAACTTTGTAGGCATCAAGACTTATGCAACCAAAATCGCCCCATGTGCCTAAAAATTTATCTTTATATTTGCCACCACAAGCTTGAGCAACATCTTCAATTACTCGTAGATTATATTTATTAGCAATATCACAAATGGCATCCATTCTTGCAGCATGTCCCACCATGTGAACAACCATAATTGCTTTTGTGCGTGAGGTGATATTTTTTTTGATAGCCTCTACATCGAGTGTGAGTGATTCATCAATTTCGGTAATAACAGGAATTGCTTTCGCAACAACGATAGCCGAGATGCTAGCAAAAAACGTGTATGCAGGAACGATCACCTCATCGCCAGGCCCCACACCTGCGGCAACCAGAGCTGCGATCAGAGCGCTGGTACCAGAATTGACCGCAAGAACATATTTGGAGTTCATTTGTTTGGCAAATTCTTTTTCAAATTGTTCCACTCTGCTCTTGGAGTTATAGTAACGAAAGAGCGGGCTTAACGGTGGGCTGGGCTCTTTTCGTAATGCTTCACGAATGTCTTCTTGGCCTTGTGGAGAAACATTGAACAAGTCGACCAATGCCATAAGTTCGTCAGTGGAATATTTGTATCTGACTGGTCTTTTAATCTCACTCATGTACTTTTCCTTGTTTTGAATATGAAAAAATAGGTTATTATAGATGGAATAAGCAGAGATATTGATGGACAAAACATAGATGAGGTGACGTGGTAGATGCTGGCAGATGATTTGTATAATGCATTGGAAGCCCTTTCGAAGGGTAAGATCAGATTTTTTGGGCAATCCCAATATAGACATCGAGATGAGGATCAGGCACATGATGCATTTTATAAACCTCATAGCACAAGTGGGCCTGAATTAATTTTCCTTATTTGCGGCAAAGTTCGCATGTTTATAAATTCGCGATGGATGGTTTATACTCCCGGTGAATTATGGGTATTGATGCCTAATGTAGCGCATACCGAGATGTACTACCGTGCTGATCTTGAGTATAAATTGCTTTGGATGATCATAATGCCCGAAAGTATCGGGTTTCACATTACCTCGTATGAAACATCACGCAAGTATTATGTGCTTAATGAGCGTGCGGCAGTAGCGTTACGACATTATGAAGTACTGTGTGGTATTTGTGACCAGTCCAAAATTGTCGATAACCGCATAGATCAACTAGAATTTCAGGCTATACTGATGCAGGTGCTAAATCGCTCAGTTCGCCGGCTGAAGGAATCTTCGGTGCCGAAGTGTTCATACTCAAGCCAAGTCGTAGCACAAGTGAAACGTTACCTTGAGGATCATTTTACCGCCCAGAGCTCACTTGAAGAACTTGCCGCGAGATTTCATTATTCGGCATGCCACCTTAACGCCTTGTTTCGGCAGGAAACCGGTATCGCAATTCATTCTTATATACTGGAAAAACGCATGAATCTTGCACAAACTTTATTAACCAAAGAAAATATGCAAATCAAAGATATTGCCTACAAAGTGGGATTCTCCGATCCCTTATATTTCAGTAGGCTATTTCGTCGTCGTTTCGGGGAAAGCCCATCTGGCTGTGCAGGAAAAGGCAAACGATAAGTTCGAGTTAAAAACGTGGTGTGAGTGGCGCAAGTTGGGTAAAAGGGGGGTAGGGGGATTTGAGTTTTGAGGTTGAGTTTTGAGTTAAAGGTGGTTTTTGCGGGCGGCAGAGCGGTTTTTGGTGGGCTTGCGCAAGTTGTTGTACATGAAAAAAAGTGTGTCAAGTGGATTTTTGGGGGGTGTTTGGGGGGCATTTCATTGATTATTGATTAAGGATTATTGATTATTTGAAGAAAAGAGGGCGTTTGGGGAGGTGGGGGCATTATTTACAATTTTCTATTTACGATTTACTATTTGAAGAGTGGGCTGGTGAGATTCAGGAAAGTTTTTGCAATTCTCTATTATCATGTCTTTTTATTTACAAAGCTAAGTGTTATACTCCGTGCGTTTGGTAATTTCTGGATACAGAAAGCTATGGTTTGGTACAGGGAAGTTTTATGAGAGCTGTTTTGTGTTTTGGTTTTTTTGCGGTGTTTATGGCGAGGGTTGTTTTCGGAGGGGAAGTTGTTGTTGAGCCCAATATATTTGCAATCGATCCTAATTTTGAGACAGACCCCAACACAATATTGGCTGAGCCGTATAGCGGCCGCAAGATCGTGGAAGGCGCAAAGGCTTGGGCGGTGGCGTGCGCGGGGGTGCTGGAGGAATATAATTACAATCCGCATGACAGTCTTGAAGATTGCTCTTTGAATGATGCCAGCGGTGTCGGTTCTTCAAGGCGCGGGATGAGCGAATGGTGGGGCATCAAAGACAGAGAGACTTTTCTGGAAATAATTGAGTGGCTAGAGGATGGCGGCGGCCATCGTGAGAAATTTGCAGAACTTGGTGACGAATTAGCACAGATGGATTTTTTAGAATATGCTGAGTATCTGCGAGATTGTGATAGTGTCGCAGAGGCGCAAGAGGCCATAGTCGCGTTTGAGTGGTATCCCAAACTCGGCGAGAAAGGGATACTTGGGTGGGATTTGAGCAGGGCGATTTATCTTTGCAGAAGCGCGTACACGTGCGGCTATATTACAGAGGAAGAGGCATGGACGCGGATCATGGCGTATGCACGCATGTTACAGGCTACTTTCAATTCGTGGGAAGAACTTGGGCAAAATTATCTTATCGGCAGGCGGTACTGGTCTTACAACGAGACACAAAAAAGTGGAAAGACGATTGAGGCCGCTTACAGACGGATGACGGAGTCGGTGAACAGTCCTTGGCGAAAGCTGGAGTGGAAAATGGATTTGGGGGCGGTGAAGTAAAATGCAAAATTATTTAAAACTGTTGACTGTTTGCAGTTTTGCAATAACGGCAGCGGTGAGTGTGGCGGCCGGCCAAAAATTTGTTGTCGATGCGAACTCGGATGCTGTTGATCGAGCAATTCAGCTAGCCAAGGCAGGTGATACGATTTACTTGAAAGCCGGCAGATATGCTAAAAGCATTCGGATTAAACCCGGCGTGCGTCTTGAAGGTGAAGGTGCTGATAAGGTTTTTATATCAGGCGGCAAAGATTGGCCTTTATATGCATTTCCCGAACCCAATAGTGATCCGGGAATTCGCAGCGAGATCATTGGGGTCACCGTAACAGATTGTAATAATACTGCCATATATATTGGGGGCGGAAGGAAAGTAGATATTTCCAATTGTGTGGTGCAGAATTGCGCAGTAGGGATTTGCGTGGATGATAGTGAAGAGTGCAAGATAAGCAATTGCGTTATTCGCGGTTGTTCTTATAACGGGATGATTGTTAGAAACTCCAAAGTCGAGTGTGATGGACTAGAGGCTAACGGCAATGGAGTTTCAGGGGTGCTGGTAGACGACAAAAGCCGGTACGTTATAAAAAACAGCGTGTTGAGCAGGAATAAATGGGGCGGTTTACTTATTGAAAAGGCAGAAACTGTATCCATTGACAACCTAATATGCGAATCTAACTTGCGAGACGGGATACAGTGCTGGGATACAAATGAACTTAATATTAAAGGATGCATATCACGAAGCAACAGTAATCATGGCATTGCTTTAAACAATGTACTCCAAGGTAATTTATGCGAAATGGAGGCAACAGATAACGAGGCCTGCGGAGTGTTTTTAGGAGGCAGGAATTCGTGTATGATAAAAGACAGTACGGCGAGCAGGAATAAAACTTATGGTATCAAAGCAGATAAAACACAGTCGGTCAAAATCGATGGGCTGGTATGCGAATTCAATACTTACGAAGGAATATATTGCGAGGACAGCAATCAAATTGAAATAAAAAGATGTATCGCGCGAAAAAACAAACAACACGGGATTATATTACAAAGCGCAATAAACGTAGATATTTGCAGACTGGAGGCGACGGGCAACGGGTCTTCGGGAATGTGGGTACTTGGTAAAAGTTCGTGTTCTATAAAAGACAGTGTTTTCAAAGATAACAAGCTTGACGGCATTTTTAGCAATGACGAGGTTTACAAAATATCGGTTGATAATACTATATGTGCATCTAACAACGAGAGCGGGATGAGTATTAGCAGCGGCAATACGGCAAAAATAAAAAACAATATTTGCATTTTCAATGGAGGGGATGGAATATCTGTGCACAAGGGGCCAAAAGAAATAGAATTATCGGGCAACAGGTGCAAGGGAAACATGGGCCGGGGCGGTATAGCTTTGTCTGGACTTGGCGGCAGAGCAAAGGTCAGCGGGAATATAAGCTGGCAAAATAAGCAATGTGGAATAATTGTAGAATACTGCGATGCGAACATGGTATTTGAAAATAATCAATGTATAGATAATCGTTCAAATGGAATGCACTTCGTAAAATCAATAAACGCAAGGATCATTGATAATACGCTCAGAGCGAATCTCTATGATGGTGCATATGTGGGTGACAGAAGCAAATTGGAATTTGTGCAAAACAAATTCCTGAACAATGCCGGCAGTGGATTGAGAGTTGACGAGAGCTCTGCGAGAGTGCTAAGGAATACGTTAAACGGCAACGGTATTCGCGGATTATATCTTTACAGCACAGCGATTACGATGATGGCGAAGGAAAATGAGTGTGTGAACAATGGCAGGATAGGAATAGATGTTGAGAAAGATGCAAAAGCCCTACTTGTCGCAAATAGCTGCAGAGGGAATATGTGGGCGGGGATAAATGTTGCAGATAGTTCTGCGTGGGTAAATATAGGAAACAATGTTTGCGAAGACAATGGCGCGTGGGGGATAGTAGTTCCTCAAAACGGGCGAGCGACAGTTGATGAAAATAATAAGACAGGCGGTAACGGCAAAGGCGGGCAGCTGCATTTGTGAGCGGGATTTAGAACGTAGAAATATTTTTCCCTTCAGGACAGAAGACTAAAGGTTTCTATAGAGAAAGTTAAGCGGTGAATAGAAATTTATGTGTTGGGGATACCCAGCATTTACATGCTGGGCTGGGGGAGCAAATCAAACACCTTTTATTCGAGGTGGACGACGTTTGATCTTGAGTCGGCGGCGGTGGTGGTTTTTTTGAGGAGGTCGTAGGCTTTTTGGGGGTTTTTGATTTTGTAGAGTTCGAGTTCGGGGGTGGTCTTGTCGGAGGTGATGATCTTGATGGTGCCGATCTTGAAGAGCTGGTCTATGATGGTGCGGTGCATCTGGTAATCTGTTACGCGGAAGAGATCGATGTTATCCGTTTTGCGTGAGAGAAGGCCGTGGCGGTATTCGAGGCGTTCGGGGGTGAGGCGGTATGATCTTGATTTGAGGGCGGCGACGCGGGCGAGTATCCAGCAGGCGGTGAGGAGCATGATGATCAGGCCTATGGCGAGCTTGGCGGTTTGGAGGCCATGCTGCTCTTGGGCGGGAGCTAAGATTATTACAAAAGCCAGGACGACGAGAAAAAACGCGGATACGAAGGCGCCGAGCATAGCGATATAGGAAGGTGAGCCTTCAAAGGTGTTTTCGCCCTGGTCGGCGGCGGGGGCGGATTGGGATGGGTCGGGGGTCTTGGCGAATCTTTTTGCGGGGTTTTCGAGCCATTCGCCGCAGAAACGGCATTTGATGGCGACGGCCTGGATGGCTTCGCCACAGAAGGGACAACATTTTGTAGAAGGTTTTTGCTGCATGTCCTGAAAATCCGAAGCACGAAATCGAAATCCGAAACAAATTCAAAATTCTGCTTTGTAGAAAAGATTCTAAGTTTCACCCCCTACGGGGGTTCTCATTGTTTATTGATCGTATTCCAGGGGTTTCCACCCCTGGCTACAGAGCTATCGCCCCTTACAGGGCTCGAAGAACAAGGTTTTCTACAGAGCACAAAATTCTAAACTCAAATGATCAAAACAAGAGCACGGGCTGCCGAGAGTTTTTTTTGTAACATTCGACAGTAACACAGCCTAGCTTCGCTAGCTGTGCCACAAGAACTTTAACCTCAATGGTAACGAGTACTTACATTTTAAGCAAAGTATCTTGCGGCGTGTAATACTAAACAAGAAGCTTGAAATTGGAAATGAAAATTGCGAGGGGCAATGGTAAGGGGCAAAATCTTTGGGGTTGGTGAAATGCGTAAGTCACTGAAAATAAAGGGTTTAGGTTTGGTTATGGTTTTTGCGAAACGAGGGTGTTAAAAATTTATTTTTTTATTGCAAGCGAATGAATGCGGGTTTATATTGATTTGCGTTGAATGACTTTATTTTCGCTGGGGGCTTTACCCGACTTTTTATTGTAATATCGCACTGCGGTGCTTTTTCAAATACTCAAAGCAGGATTCGGTCTCTTCTCCTCCTCCGCCGGATCCTGCTCTCCTTTTTTTCTGGAATCCAACCAATTATACAGAGGTTTTGCTATCATTAGGCAATGCCACTGCCGCAAAAGGTTTTGGACATACCTAATTTTATAAGTTAAATTTGATCCAATGGCGAATAAAGCGAAAAATAAGCAGGTCAAGGATGCGTATTATAAGTTGTTTGAATCTGTATCCGGTGCCCTGTTCAAAGTTGATCCGATCGGGATCGCTTCGGGCGGTGAAAATCCAAACGAATATGACGGGGAAACCGGTGAGATAATTTCCAATCTTAAATACTGCAAGAATGAGGCGGATGTTTTGACGGTTGTTTATGATACGTTCTGCGAAATGTTCGATCGCAAGAGTGCAGGGCCTAAGACGAAGTATGCCCAGGTCGCAGGGGAGATATGGCGGATGTATCAAAAGTTTTTAGATGCTGAATGAAGAAGGCAGAAGACAGGAGTCAGAATTCAGAAAAGGCATTTCTGATTTTCCTAGCTAATAATAAAGATTTTTGCAGCCAGAGCGGAAGGGACGGAGAGCAGCTATGAACAGGCGGGAATTTTTAAAAATCGCGGGGGCTTCGGGTGTAGCAGCAATCGGAGGTGAAAGCCTCAGTGGTGTGGCTGAAAATGAGTCAAAAATATTGTCGAGTACGCCGCCGGAAGGCAAAAAATGGTGGAAAGGCAATCTTCATACTCACACATACTGGAGTGACGGCGATCATTATCCTGATATGGCAGCGAAATGGTACAAGGATCACCGATACAATTTCCTGTGCCTGTCGGATCATAATGGGCTTTCTGAGGGAATAAGATGGGTAGATGTGGCCAAGACCGCAGGAGGGCAGCAAGCTGTTGGCGATTATGCAAACAACTTCGGCACCTGGGTCGAGTGTCGCGAATCGGACCCCAAGCAGGTGCGGCTTAAACCGCTTAATGAGCTGAGGCATTTGCTCGATGAGCAGGGCAAGTTTATTCTTATCCAGGCGGAAGAGATTTCTGACAGGGACGGTATTCACTTCAACGCCATTGATCTGCGGGATGTGATACCCCCGCAAGGCGGAGACTCGCCGAAGGAGGTTGTCAGCAAAAACATACTGGCGATAATCGATCAGGAAAAGAGAACCGGCCGTAAAATACTTTGCACGATCAATCATCCGAATTTCTGCTGGGGTTTAACTGCTGAGGATATAATGACAGTGCCCCAAGCACGATTTATGGAAGTTTTCAATGGCCATCCCGGCGTATTCAATGAAGGAGACGTAAATCGCGTCGGCGTTGAACGGATGTGGGATATTGTGCTGACAAAACGTCTTTGCGAACTCAATCTTGGGCTTGTATACGGCGTGGCGACAGACGATGCTCACAATTATCACCAGAGGACTGTCAAAGAGGCCCATCCCGGCCGCGGGTGGGTGATGGTAAGATCGACAAGATTGACACCTGAGAGCCTTTTTGCCGCTATGGAAGCGGGTGATTTTTACGCTTCAACGGGAGTGGACCTTGAAGAAATTCATCGTGACGCAAAACGGCTTGAAATTGCTATCAAGCCTGCTGAGGGCATTAAATATATAACACAGTTCATAGGTACGCGAAAAGGGTATGACAAGACAGGCAAAATGGTACTTGATGCCAACAGTAAGGAAATACGGACGACTTTAAGCTACAGTGACCAGATAGGATGCGTACTGGCCCAGGTGGAAGGGACGAAAGCATCTTACAAGCTTGCAGGCGATGAAATTTACGTTCGAGCAAAAGTTATATCCAGCAAGGCCAGGGAAAACTTCGTCGATAAGTTCGAAAGCGCGTGGGTTCAGCCAATTGCAGGAGTTGATCAATAACGACGGGCCGGAGTCTCACACCATGGCTGCATTAGATCGTGCCACCGGGCATGACGGTTAAAAAATGCAAACTATGTTGCTATTAATAACTCGGCAGTATAGAATTCGGCGAAATGGGCAGCTTGTTTGCCCTGTTTGAACAACGGCAATTAGTAAAGGATTATTATGAGCAAGGGCCAGGACAAGAAGAAAGACACGAAAAAGAAGCCGCTGAAATCATTGAAAGAGAAACGTGCTGAGAAAAAGGCCAAGAAGGCCGGCAGTTAAGGCATAACGCACTAAAAATCATTTCACATCGGTGGGCAAGAGTACTTGCCCACCCTACAGGCTACGGGCTATTGTGCAAAGCACTTGCCAATATGCGTCCATACCATTTTGGCCATCGCGTCCTGGCCAATTTGAGATAAATGAATCAAATCCGTCGTAGCGCCTTCTGAAGATAACACGTTTACAAAATAGCGTTTCGGGATGAGTGCCACGTTGAATTTTTTAGCAAGCTTGCGCTGAACTTTGCCGTATTGGTTTTGCAACGGCATTAGCGGCAACTCAAACATAACTATTGTTCGACCTGGTCTTGCAAGGATTGTGAGCACATGCTCAAGTTCGGTTTCAAACTTATCGGGCGAAGTCGGATTTAATGCAAGTATATCGTTACCGCCAATTTCGATTACGATAACTCCGTTGCTGTCGCCGACCATTTGGGCCTGCGAAACGGCTTTATCGACGGTTGCCCCAGCCTGCGCTAGATTAATTGCGTCTATATTATGCTGTTTTCCAATAATTGATGGCCAGGATTCAATTCTCTTTCCGCCAAGGCCAGCGCTGACAGAATCACCTATTACATAAAGCTCCCGGTAATTATTCGGACTGACTTTTGGCGAAATGTAATACGGCGATTCAGTCAATATTCCGATACAGCATGTGAGAATCAATGCAGCTTGTAATGCTCGGGTTCTTTTGCTCTTAACGGCGTGGGGGCGGCTGTATACGGCTATCCAGGAAATCGCCAGTATCATCCATATGGAATACAGCCATAAAGGCTTCGGTGCTGCAGAGAGCACGATCATCGTGCCTGCAATTATCATAAAGCCATAGACGAAAAAAATTTTTCCCTTGAATTTAAAATATGGGGAGAACAATACGATGGCAATTATCAGCCCTGCGCCAACAAAATAGATGAGGCCGCTCGCACAGTACCAAATCAAAGCCATTATTGCGCTATCCATTCTCAGTCCCCTGTTTAACTATATTAGAAGCGTTTCGGCCGGCCAGAGTTCCGGTTGAGAAAGCGATTTGGAGGTTGTAGCCGCCGCAGGGGCCGTCGGCGTCGATTACTTCGCCGGCGAAGAAGAGGGCGGGGAGTTTTTTGGACATCATGGTTTTGGGGTCGATCTCGTCGAGGGCTACGCCGCCGTGGGTGACGGTGGCTTCTTCGAGGGGGCGGGCGGAGGTGATAGTTAAGGGGTGGGCTTTCAAGGCTTCAAGGAGTTTTTTTCTGCTAGGGCGGCTTAATTGGCCTAGATGCAAATTTAGGTCCTCATTCATTGCTCGGCAGGTCTGCTCGGCTAAGGCGCGTGCGAGGTATCTGCTTACAAGTGAAAAGAGGGCGAGCCTGGGGTGCTCCTGGCAGGTTTTGTCGATCTCGCGTTCGAGCTGTTCTGTCGGGCGGTCGGGGAGGAAATCCAGTTGGACGGGGACGGGGCGGCCTGCGGCGAGTTCGTCAATTATCAGCCTGCTCATGTCGAAAGGGGCGGGG
>Ga0209417_1003627_pt1 | contig 20162 bp, 24 predicted proteins | sample RifGroF2_FD_184002 | JGI IMG/M metagenome (GOLD analysis project Ga0209417, IMG submission 184002) | Groundwater microbial communities from Rifle, Colorado, USA - Groundwater F2 (SPAdes) (version 2) | ecosystem: Environmental > Aquatic > Deep subsurface > Groundwater | place: Rifle, Colorado... | reverse complement strand
GGTGCTAAAGTAGGATTTATTGTTGGGTCCGTTGATTTTGATGTATCAATTGACACGGCCCCCAAGTTTACAAAGGGAGGGATGCTCTCAGTGCCTGCAACCTTATCACTTAAGAGTGTTTGGTAAAAATAAGCGCCTGCAGCGGCCCAACCCATATTTGAGGAGCTAGCGCTGCTATTATCGGCAGCGTTATTACCCGCGCTATTACCGCCTGCTGGAGGGGCTGTCGCCTGTAATCTGGCGTTAATTTCCGCCGTTATCGTATCCATTGCCGCCGTAAAGATAGCTGTAATATCAGTATCGCCAAAAGGAGGAGTGGGCTTTGTGCTGCTGTCTCCATTTTCGTATTGAATGCTGGCATAAGCTTTATCGAAAGCTGTTCGTATGACTGTTTGATAGGCATTAGCAATGGGTGTACCCGTATCGATTGAAAACGATCCTGTTCGTGGTGAGGGATAAGCGAAAGTTTTTATTTTAGGCCAAGTTACACTGCCACAGCGATAGAGTACACTGGTTTGTGTTGTTGATGGTGGTGTTGCGGGAGGGCGGTTAGCGCTGCAATTACTGGCTGTGGCATCAGTTCGACAGCACGGCGTAATGACAGGGGTATCTGCCGAGCTGTCCAGCCAAAAATTGAAGGAATATCCTGTTATATTTTTGTCCGGTAAATCATCAAATGTACCACAATAGAACTGATTTTCTTGTAAAGGGCTGAGTGAAGTCGCAGGCACGAGGGGTAAAGAAACGGAGCGCTGAAGCGGATAATATTTATCGTACGTGCAGGCAATATCGCCCATTAAAGTATTACCCTCCGCGCGATAGGAAAAACTGGTTGTATCAGTGCGGGTAGGAGGAACGTTAGGTGCTGGTGAATTATTTTGAGGAAGTTCGTTGGCAGTTTGCGCTGACGGAGGAGTTAAAATAGTTTGAGAAAGAGTGTTAGCAAGGCTAGTGCCTTGCAAAATAACCCAAAGCAAGCACAATTGAATGAGAGAGTAGCCCGAAGCGGTCGGGATGAGCATAATAAATCCAACCACGGAGCGAACCGGTAGCCACATCGAGCCAGATTTGCCCCCCATGAACTCACCTCGTTGGGTTGCGCCTATGAGGGTGGTAAATAAGGTGTATAAAATAATAATACCCGCGACTGGTAGCATCGCTTGGTTAAAGGCTCTAAATAGCCGAGACATGATATTATTCGTCGGCGCATCTCCTCCACCTACTGATTCAGGGAGTTGAGGGGCATCTGCCACAAAAGGCCAAGGATAATTTCCGCCGCTCATATCAGCTCGGTTGGGCGCAAAGAGTTCAAAAATCAATCGATAGGATATATCGTATTTGTAACAGATATTATTAAAGGCGGGACCCGGCGTATCACAAGGATCAGCCAAGATTGTTTGCGAAAAAAAAGTCAAACTTAATAATGCAATTAAAATGACCAGCCATTTTCGATTCATTTGTTTTCCTCGGATTGAATGGACGCATCCATCAACCACTGTTTAAATGTGCAATCCAATTTTCTTTGCTTAATTTGAAAGTGATGAAAATTGGCTTCAGCGGCCTTGAGACAGAAAATAGTGGCAATAATCAGCATAAAAAAACCGGCATACCAATGGGCGTGCCACACGAGGTACAGCATGTAAATTAAAGAGGCGCTCAGAGCGGACAGATAAATATACGAATGAATCAGAAAATTTTTCATCATCCGCTGCAAGTCTTGTTCAGTTAAATTCAAGCGCTCGACGGCTTCAGCAAAAGATTCTTGAAGGGTGACTTTTTGGGGTTTTTTGAAAACCATTTTAAATAATGCGGCGAGATTTTTCGTGCTGTTTTTTAAATTATCGTAGCCAACCCATGTCTTTACATCGACGCTAGGTTTTGCAATGCTGCCAAGCACTTTCAATACACCCATTTTAGATAATTTCCTTTTTAACTTCTTTAAAATATAGCATATTTTTTCCAAAAACCCAGTTGAAATTTTTTGATTCGAGAAATGTACCGTTAACAAACAAGGTAATTCAATAATCCTTAATTTGATAACTGCCCCTCCAAAGTGAATACGTGCGCAACGTTTTTTGATAGTAAACACAGGGTCTATGCAAGAAAAATTTTATTGATAGCATTTTGGTATAATTTCGTCATTCCGCGGCTTGACCGCGGAATCTAGATTTTATAAGCGCTTGAATTTTCCTGGATCCCGCGGTCAAGCCGCGGGATGACGAAATGAAAATATTTTTCATGCGTAGGCCCTGATAGCAAACCTGAGTTCGAGATTTTTGTGTAAGGGGCGGGCTTTATGGCCGCCCAAAAATTGCGGGCGCATTTGATATTTGAAATTGGGCACCCACAAGAGGTGCCCCTACGCGCGAAATCATTCTTGCGATTAGGCAAATTCCGTGCGATGAATTCAAGGGGCGACCAGCCAGCCATAAAGGCCGCCCCCCTCCACAAAATCTCGTTTTCTTATCCCGAAAAGCCCTGATTAGTTAAATAGGTAAGCGAGGCTTACCCAAAATCGTGCACGACGAGGCGTCGCTTTTGTGGTAGCGTCTGATAAATCATGTCTGATTGGCTTGTAAAAAGAGTAAGTATATTCTGTGCTCAATAAAATATGAGGCGTTAAAGCGGCCGCTAGGCCCACTCCCGTTAATAGGCCTATTTTTGTATCATAACATTTAGATTCTCCTGAAGACCTAATGTAGACAGATTCAAATTTTGTGACATCCGGACCCAGAAGCGCATAAGCTAGCATATTGCCGACTTGATATCCGCCTTTGGCCGCTCCGCCATAAGAATATTGATCTTTGACTAAATCGAAAGAAACCACACCAAAGGCGGGATCATTGGTATTAAACGCTGTCGCTGATCGTGTTGGTAACCGAGCGAATAATTCTCCGCCCAGGTAATAATGGTTTAACATCCAACCATATCCTCCAAATAACATGCCTGTTATTTTATCGGTTCCGCTATGCGATAAATCTTCAGAAGAGTCAGTTGTGGCAATATATTGTGAACGATTACTCATATTAACAACACCAACGCTTGCTCCCACATAAGGTCCTGCAAAGGAGTAGGGTGTATTTGTTATGTCCGAAGTGGTTTGATCAGGGGTTCCAGCCGCACAAATAGTGAAGGAATATAATAATGCTGCGCTTGCTGCGATAGAAAAAACCATTTTTTTCATGACGCATTTCTCCCCATAACAATTATTTTGGACGCATTGTAGCTATCGCATAAGTCGTGGTCTATTTTTTTTTTAAAAAAAACTTGAAAGAGGAATTGACCGAGTTCCGTGAAAACAATTTTGCGAAAACGATTGCAAGTGGCCTGATGATAAGGTTAGAATTTTAATCCCAAAAGGGAAAATTTTTGGAAAATTACTATGCCCGATTTAAGTTCTCAAGGATCACACGAATTTTGGAAAAATTATGAAGACTCGATGATTTATCGTGTGATTTCTTTTATGGAAGCGGTGGAATATTGGACTGTCGACGGCAATCCTGAAATTGAGCAGGCGCTTGATGTATTAGGAAAAAGCTTAGAGGGTCTCACGAAATTTGAATTAACGCAGGAAGATCATTATATTAATGTCGTTTGTCACTTGCGCATGGCCCGTGTATTACGTATTTTACAAGCGATTGACAATACTCATCCAGGGTCTGCCTCTCGGTTGCTGATGTATGCAGAATCCAATAGTAAAAGCAGTAACGATCCTGCTGGATTGTTTTTACGTCGTAATATTATTTTCGAGCGATTGCGATTATTAAGCCGAGTTTTTTCTCGTGACCGCATGGATCGGGTGACCAAAATCTTGGAACAAGATGATGAGCTTTAAAAAAATAATTTCATTCGTTGTGTTCAGCTTGTGTGTAGGATATGCAGTGATGAGTTTTTCGGCGATTTACCCGGATGTGAATTTTAATATCAATCCAAACCCTGCGCCGACTTATGGGAGTAGTAATATGGGGTACATGAGCCCAGGGAATATATACATGCCATCTCCCACACCCATGGCAAATACGAATACACTGTATGCACCACCCGCGACCGCGCCGAATACGTATACGTTGCCATCTTCTACCACTACCATGAATGCGGACAATATGTATGTGCCGCCCGCTGCCCCTTCTATTCCTGTTGGTGTGGCGCCCGATGCGCAATTATTGACGCGAGCGCCAACCAGTAGTTTATCCTTACCAGAATCTAGCAGTTCTGCCGCTCCATCCTCAGAGTCAAAACAGGAAGTTGAGTCGTGCGATTGTTATGATCCGCAAGATCCAGCTAATTCACTGGCTTCTAATTTTTTATATGATGCAAAACAACAGCGTGTTTCTCGAATTAATCCGCCGTGTTCCTGTGAGCCACACGCGATGCTGCAGTTGCCGCCAGAGCCAGTGGTGATGACTTCGAGTAGTGGAGCAGCGATGACTAAACAGAATCAGTCAGCAACATCACAAGATAAAGCGCCGACAACACTGCATATTGATTACTGATCATTTTAAAGGGAAGGGAAAAATAGGATGAAAAAAAGTTATTTTTTATCGAAACGCGGCATGGTTCGAGCGCTGCAGGCGATTGTGCTGTGCGGCATCATGGTGATTAGTACAGCGCAAGCTTGTAGCTGTCCTTTTTGTAAAAGTGTACATCATGATGGGTGGTGTCCCCCCGTCGGGCCTTGCACGCCCGGTTATGATACGTGTGAATACGACACGTCCTGCTGCCCTTCCATTTTTAAATGCTGCGGAAATTTTCAGGGACAGACCTGTATTGAAGATACTTGTACCCCCTGCGGCGGGTTTTACCCTCTATGCGGCTCACTGCCTTCTGTGACAGACGTTGAAAGCACAGTAGTGACTACTTTTATTGTCCCTTTTGTCACATCGACAAAAATGATTTCAGATATTGCGGCATTTCTGAAGACTTGGGCTAAAGGCATTATTGATCAATTCGTTACAGATTTATGTAAAACGAGCGGATTTAGTGGGATCTGTAGTGCAGCTGATTTTTTAGCAGATGCTAAGGTGATGCTTAATAGTCTCTTAAAAACAGCCCTGAAAATTTCAGGGCTTGATGGCTCAGGCGGGGTTGGTGGCATGATACAGAAAATGCTGAATCAAAATGTCAAATCTGTTTCCGCAGGTACTTTAATGGCTTCTTCTGTGGTGTTTAAAAACTGGATTGATCAATCCGTGCCGGGAGCGCAGGCAGATGTTATTTCAGATGTTGCCTCTTATCTTTGGAATATGGAGGGAGGGATATCCACATGGGTGAGTGATAATATCACCCCGGCTAAGCTTGCTGCTTATGTGAATTTAGGCGCTTTAGAAAAAGCTATTCAGGACTCGTTTGAAACGGAGGTCCAAAAGGCAATAGCGGCCGTGACAGATCCCATTACCTCTTTTATTAATTTGATTAGATATATGTTTACTCAGGTGATGTGCTCTATTATGAGATTTGTTGGAGCGAACGGTGGTGGAGATGATGCAGCTAAAAAATACTACCGTATCGAAGGTTATGCGCCGGTAAAATGCAATTTTACGGGTACTGATCCTGAGGATGGTGGCATTGGTAAGCCTCTTATCGTATTTGCTACACAAGGAATTTCGCGTACTGTTTCGGCTGCACATGCGGATGGGGGTAGCTTTCCTGCAGTCAGTAGTATGATGCAATTTGCCGCCAATTTGCCGAAAATGTTCGATATCAATAATCTTAATGCCGGCGATATGGCGGCGCGAGCAAGGGCTTGTATGGCATCAGTCGGTGGTGTAGCGAAAAAAGTATTGCTGATGCCTTCGCAGACTGCACAATCCGCCGCTCAATCAAATAGAGATCTAGCGGCTGCTATTTTAAATCAAAAAAATATAGGGTTCGACGCTATTCAGGCGATGAGTCACGGGGATTTTTCTAAGATGAATCTGTGTGATAGGGCAAATATGCCGAACAGTCTTTTGTCCGCTTTGCAGTTTAGTGCTAACTATACGGGTATTGCTGATCAAGAAGATTTCTTGATGCCAAAAAGCGCTGAGGGAACAGTAGAGGGATTGAACTATTTAACCAAAATAAATCATTTTATGGCGCTCGCTTCGGGTCTTGAATTTGCTATTTCAGCGGAAATTTTGGTGAGAACGATGGATAGTGGCGAGTCTTCCATTACCGATATGATGGCGGTTGCGACAGATTTGGTAGCAGGGCAACTTGCGGAAATGGGTGTTGCTGATGGGATCACCTCTTTTATTGCGGGTATTGCGGATTTATTATCTTACCCTGGGCAAATGCGCATGCAAACGGCGCAATTTTTAGCCGATATTGGAAGGATGGTGAGTTCTGAGATTCCTGCGATGGCAAATGCAATGGTTGGAATGTTTCGTAGTATGACAGAGGCTACTTTAACCGCGGATATGAAAAGTATGTTTGATCCTATACAGTCAGAAATGAAGACGATGGGGGCAAGCTAAATTCGACGCGCGCCGGGGGTTGTCGTCGTCATTGCGAGGTATGGCCGAAGCAATCCAGTTTCGGTTTTCTGGATTGCTTCGTTGCTAGCGCTCCTCGCAATGACGAACATGAAGCGAGGTATGGCGGAGAATGAATCCTGCGGAATGCCAAAATGCAAATATTTTCCAGCGTAGCCCCCGGCGGTAAACGCATCTAAATTGGTGTAAGTTTAATTAATGCGAAGAACAATATCCGCGTGTAGGGGCACCCTTGTGGCTGCCCAGTCTCGATATTTGAGATTTTTGGGCGACCACAAGGGTCGTCCCTTGAATTCATTGCACAGAATAATGATCGAGTTTATTGAAAATCCGATTTTTTTGCCCAAAACTTAAGTTAATTTAGATGTGTTTATCGTGGGTTTATTCCCTAGTAATACTCGCGCTAGAATCTAAGTAATGTAAAATAGCTTTTATCACGGTTTGAAAATTCGAAACGTTCGTTGAAAATTTTACATGGGCGACTGATTCATACAGGGGAATATAGGAGTGACATAACTCGACAATGCGTTTTTGAACGTTTTCAGAGCCTAATTGAGGGCGATGTTGTCGGTTATGCGTTGTTCGTTCGATTTGTGAAGAAACATCTGCGTATAAATAAATCACCAGGCCTGTATGGGTCATGAGCGCGCAATTTTCGGGTAAAACAACGCTGGTTCCGCCCGTTGAAATAACGGCGGATGTGATTTGCGATAACTCCACCAACACTTTTTTTTCGCGTTCGTGAAAACTTTTTTCCCCTTCAATGTCAAATAACCAAGAGAGGTCAACGCCCGTTCGTTCCTCAATGATATGATCGGTATCGTAAAAGGCCCAGTTGAGTTTACGCGCAAGTTGTCGGCCGATCGTTGTTTTTCCAGCACCCATCGGGCCAACGAGATAAATGTTGTTGGGCATTTTTTTCATGGTGAGTAACTTCCCGCCTGAGATTGCGATGATGCAAGAACGTTCAGATTTTCGCCAAAAAAGGCCAAAATAGGGACGTTCCTGTGAGCGAGCCGAGTCGTTATCATGGCGATACAATTTTCGGTGTAACAAAAATTAATAGTTCACGTCGACTTTCAACGTTTTTATGATGCTGAAATAATACACCAACGAGTGGAATTTTTGAAAAGAAAGGAACGCGGTTGATGCCATTTATTTTTGTTTGCTCATAAATTCCGCCCAGCACGACCGTTTCCCCGTTATGGATTTCAACTTGTGTGCTGATTTGTCGGGTATCGATGGTGGGTACGCCCTGAACTTGTGCGCTCGATCGTTTGTCTTGATTAACTTGTAAATTTAAAATAATTTTATCGTTCGGTGTAATTTGAGGTGTCACGCTCAAACTTAAAACGGCTTTTTTAAAGGCTGTTTTTGTGGCGTTTTCTCCCGCGCTTTCTTGATAAGGAATTTCTTCGCCTGCCTGAATCATGGCTGTCTGTTGGTTGGCGGTGAGTAATTTCGGATTTGAAATGATCGTTGCTTTCCCTTCACTTTCGAGCGCGGATAATGCCAAATCCAGCAACGTTGTTTTCGATAAGGTAAAAATAGCGAGCCCGCCATTTGTGGCGGACATCGATGCGGTAGGCAAATCAACATGAAACGAATTCGAGGTATTTCGATTTTTATCAAAATTGGGATTGACGCTCAGCCCATATTCAATGCCTAAATCTCGTTCATAATCATTGTCGACATTAACGATGCGTGCTTCGATCATCACTTGTTTGTTCGGCTGATCAAGTTGATTGATGAATCGATCAATATCGGCGAGTTGCATTTGCGTATCTTGGACCATGAGACTATTGGTTCGTTGATCGATAGACGCATGCCCGCGCGAGGATAACAGGGGTTCATCTTTTTTGGTGAGCAATTGTAGTATGTCGTTGGCTTTGGCATATTTTAAAGCGATCAGTTGCGTGGTGAGCGGCGCGCCTTCTTGTAATAGCGCCGACTGCTTTTCTTGTTCCGCGATTTCACTGATCGGCGCGATGTAGAGAATATTATCGAAGGCTATTTTTGAAAGTCCCTGTGATTGTAAGATGATTTCAAGAGCCTTTTGCCAAGATACGTGTAATAAATTAATGCTGATGTCACCTTGTACCGACTTGCTTAAAACGATGTTGATCGGTTTGATTTTTGCGAGTGCTTGAAAGGCATCGGTCAGTGGATAATGTTGAAAATTAATTTGTAAATCGTGTTCGTCGCCCGTGATCACTTGTTTGATGGGATTCGAGAGTTGAGTTTTAGCGGACGTATCAATTTGTAATGTTTTTGATAGGTTATCAAGATGCGCCAAAGATTTTTCGAGCGAGTCTTCTTGCGAGGTCTGCTTAGATGAAAAGGCGGGCGATGTCTTTTTTTCTTGATGGCAACCCGTGAGCCATAAGATCAACAGAATCATGGTGCAGTAGTGTGTTTTTTTCATAAAGCGCCTCTTATATTTGATGGGGCGTTGTAAAAAGATATGTGGCGATTAATGTGTTTGTTGAATTGTCAGCGCTAACTTGGCAAGCGGTGATGCCAAGTGGATTTGTTTCACTCATCGACAGCAGGAGAAAATGAGAGAGATTTTCTAATTGCCCCGTTGCTTTAAAAGTAAAGGCGCTGATTGAAAGGGATTGATCGCGATAAATATCTTGTTGCTTGACGACCGCTTGTTGTAGTTGATACGAGTCTGCGAATTGCGCTATTTTTTGTGCGAATAATGTGGGATCCGCGATGAGATAACGTTGATATTCTGTCTCGTATAATGTGTTGAGTTGGCGATAGAGTGTTTCATAACGTTCGATTTTTTTTATGTTTGACACAGTGATTTGATAGCGCCATTGCCATTGTGCCATTTCGGATTTTAACTGAATCAGTATTTTGAAAGTTTGGACGAAAGCGTTAAGTGCAAACAACAATACCAACCCATAACCGATGAGCCAGATTCGTTTAGCGAGATCAGGTTGAAATTTTTTAAGTTTGAAGATCATCGTGACTATCTCCTAGTATTAAAGTGACTTGCATGACCGTGGTATTTGACGCGGCGGTCACAATAGTTGTGCAGACGTTTTTGACAGTCGGTAATTGTCGAAGCTGTGCTATCCAGTCATTCACCGATGTTTGTGTGGGAGCGACTATCTCGAGCCTGATAAAATGGGCTTGTTGCTGAAAATTTTTCAGCGTGATGGTTGAAGGCCATTTCAAAAAAACGCTATTTAATAGAGTGTTTAATTGATATCGTTCGAGATGATATTGGAGCAGTTGATTTAAAGATTGCTGCAATTGCTCGCAGCGCTGAATCAGTTGTTGGTAATGCGTGTCTTGTGTCGCGAGTTGTTGAATCGATCGTTGAATGCGATTATTTTTTTGTCGATATTGATCGCATAAATGATTGAGCCAATGATGCGCCAGGCCTAATCCCGCCATGAACAATAGCAACAGACCCATGGGTCGCTTAAGTTGATTGATTTTTTTGTGTTGCGCTTTGTTTTCGCGCCAAGGCATAAAATTAAGGTTGTGCATCATGTCCTCGCAAGGCTAAGCCCAATGCAATTTGAAAAGGTTCTTGATACAGGTTATTGGGATGTGTGCAAAATCCCCCATTTTCAAAACGGAAAGTATTGAGCGGGTCGGTGAGCTGTGGCGTAAGGGTATTGTCGTGCGGCGATAATAAATTATTTTCAAGGGTTGATTGTGGTGGAGAAAAGTAAATGGATGGAGTCGAGGAGGCAGGCAATAACAATCGACATTGCTGCAAAAAAGAAGCGAATTGTTGAGTGAGATGGCAGGTTGGAACGGTTTGGTTCAATAATAAGGATTGTTCGTGAAAACAGAATAATCGAGATAGAAATTTCATCACGATGAGGTAAATGAATGTTGGCGTCGTTTTTTCTTTTCCCAGGGCTCGTTTGATAAGACGCAGTAAAGCACAATGGTCGGGTTCAATGGCCATACAGTGGAGGCCGAGTGATTTGCTGAGTTGAATTCGACGAGTGATTTCGTCTTGTTTGACGGTGAAAACTTGAAGATTGCGTTCGGGAAGGTTGGGTTCATGAGGTGCAAGCGCGTTAAATTCAAAGCATAAAGGCTCGGTAATTTCTGGAAAATAGTGTCGACTGTTTGCTTTTAATTGCTCTAAGACATCAAGATCATTTTGTGTCGTGGGAACAGAAAGAGTTTTGGTTAGCATTTTATGGGCCGGAATACTGAGGATTATTTTAGGGCGAGTCGATAGAATAGGGAGTAAAGCTTTTTTAATGGCGTTTGCGGTGTTTGATTTTATAGTGCCGGCGTGTTGAATCATCGGCAGCGCCCCAGTCGATTGAATATTGACCCAATAAACGGCCTCGTCTGTTAAATGAAGGCCTAGAAAATGAGCAGGACGTTTTAGAAACCATCTCATGAAAAATCTCTTTTGAAAATAAGTTGTGATGAATGTCGTGATCCCTTTCTGCGGAAAGGGACAGTTAGTCACGCGCTAGATGCGTGCGAAGCGAATTCGTGCTTGCATGGGGTTATTGGAATTGATAGTTGGAATAGGATGACGAATAAAAGCGCGAGGGAATTTTTTTAAGAAGATAAATTAATCTACCGAATGATAGGATTGTTTGTCAAATAAAAAATGGGCGATTTTTAGTTTTACGCATTAGCAGGCTGCTTAAATCCTTGCTACAATAAGCAATCATAGCATTTAATGATTAGGTATTATGATTAATACACAAATACAGGCACAAGACTTTACTTTACCGCTAGGCAGCCTAGAGGCCTATATGCGGCGTGTGAATGCGATGCCGATGCTTTCGGCGGAGGATGAGCGCGCTTTGGCGCGGTGTTATCGCGAAAAAGGCGATTTGGAAGCAGCCAAGCAATTGGTTTTGGCGCATTTACGTCTGGTTGTCAAAGTGGCTCGAAAATATTTAGGGTATGGTTTGCCGCTGGCCGATTTAGTCCAGGAAGGTAACGTAGGATTAATGAAAGCTGTCAAGCGTTTCGATCCCGAAGTGGGTGTTCGATTGGTCACCTTTGCATTACATTGGATTAAAGCGGAAATTCATGAATTTGTCTTGCGCAATTGGCGGATTGTGAAAATTGCGACGACGAAAGCCCAACGAAAATTATTTTTTAATTTGCGTCAATTGAAAACGCACTTGCATTGGTTTAGCAAAAACGAAGTCGATACAATCGCTCGAGAGTTTGATTTATCTGCCCAGCTTGTGCAGGAAATGGAATCGCGATTGGAGTCGCATGACGAGTCGTTTGATTCGATGAGCGAAGACGATGAAGATGATCGTTACACCCCATCGCATTATTTAACTGACGCTTCGATGAATCCAGAGCGTCTGCTAATTGAAGACAATTTAGCGGAAAATTATCAAGCGCGCTTACAAGCAGCGATGGCGCAACTCGATGAGCGCAGCCAGGCGATCTTGAAGGATCGCTGGCTTATTGAAAATAAAATGACTTTACAGGCATTAGCCGATCGTTATCAAGTTTCTGCTGAGCGCATTCGGCAGTTAGAAAGGTGTGCGTTAGATCAGTTAAAAAAACGTTTAGAGGAGGAATGATTATGCATTTTTTTAGTATACTGCTCATTGTAGCGGTCATTATCGTGCTCGGATTGATTGCACTTTATAATAAGCTTATCAATCAAATCGAGATCGTTCGCAATAATCAAAAACAAATCGATATCCAACTGGACCGACGATTTAAAGTGTTTGAATCGTTGATTAATGTCGTCAAAAAATATATGGATTATGAGCAGACGACGTTGAAAGATGTTGTTGCCTTACGTAATCAAGCGCAGACAGCGCAACAATCGGGCGATGAAAAATCTCGTATGGCAGCGGAAGATTCGATTTCTAAAATCGCCGGTAATTTGAATGTCGTGTTTGAGCAATACCCGAATTTAAAAGCCGATCAAAACGCGCTTCAATTGCAAGAAGAAATCGTGAGTACCGAAAATAAATTGGCTTATGCGAAGCAAGCGTTTAACGATAGCATCGAACGTTATAATGTCGCGAAAAAAGTATTTCCAGCGAATATCGTCGTGATGATGTTTTCCTCACTCAATTGCACGTTTATTTATTGGGGTTTGAGTAACGAAAAAATTACCGAACAAGAAAATTATACCGTGAAGTTGTGATGGTGAGGATTGAGGGCGAGGCGGATAAAGAAAATGCGAAGCATTTTCCCGCTGAGCGACGCGCAGGGATGCGCGGCTTTGGAGATGCGTCAGGATGACAGTTCAGGAAAGACTGAATAGGATTGAGGAAGGAGCTACTTGCCGTCATTGCGAGGAGCGTAAGCGACGAAGCAATCCAGACCTCAGCCCGTCATTGCGAGGTATGTCCGAAGCAATCCAGAAAAAATCTGGATTGCTTCGGACATACCTCGCAATGACGGATAGGAAGTGCGGGATGACAAAGGATTGGATCGCTTTGGGTATAATTATTCATTGCGATCGTGATGATACAAGAACGTTTCTTGAAAGTATTAATATAGTTAACGATCGGATAAAATAATAAATGACAAATGCTTCTATGCCTAAAAAAAACTGGCGCGATGTATTGGCTGAAAATCAACGCAAAACGATGGCTGTCATTGGTTTGTTTTTGTTGATTTATGCCTTTTTGGGATTGCTCTTGGATTTTTATTTGAATGGTGCCTTTATCCCTGGTCAATTTTCAATGGTTGCGCACGCGGTTTTAACTTTTCAAATTATCCCCAAAGCAACAATCACTATGTTGATTGTTGCGGGCATTTCATTATGGATTACGTATGCTTTGCATGATCGCTTGATGTTACTTGGGACGGAGTACCATGAGGTGACGCCGAAAAGCATGCGCGGATTTGCAGAGCAACAACTGTATAATTTAGTCGAAGAATTAAAAATTGCAGCAGGACTTCGTTATATGCCGAAAGTTTATGTGATCGATGCTGATTACATGAACGCTTTTGCAAGCGGGTACAGTGAAAAATCCGCGATGATTGTCGTCACGCGCGGTATTATGGGCCGCTTAAATCGTGAAGAATTACAAGCCGTTATCGCCCATGAGCTCAGTCATATCCGACATGGCGATATTCGGCTCACGCTCACTGCCTCGGTGCTCAGCAATTTAATGCTCATTGTGGTTGATATGTTATTTTATAACATGCTTTTTCGACGTGATGATCGCGATCGCAATAATAATTTTGTGATCATTGTTATTTTATTGCGCTATCTTTTACCGATGATTACCGTACTATTAATGTTGTACTTAAGCCGAACGCGAGAGTACATGGCGGACGCTGGATCGGTTGAATTGATGCGCGATAACCATCCGCTCGCGCGGGCGTTGATGAAAATCTCGCAAGATTATGAAGGGAATGATTCCAGCATGCGCGCTTTTGCTGCAACCCCCCATGAAGACATTCGTCGAGCGGCTTATATTTTTGATCCGTTTAGCGATGGCGGTCATCCCATGAAATCTCTATCAACACTCGTGTCGACCCATCCCGCTTTGGGGGATCGTTTGCGTGCACTCGGCTTTCGTTCGATGAGTGAGATTGGTTAAATTTTATATTTCTATGTGCGAAACTTCTGGAATGATGGCTCTCTATCAGTTTAGAGTTTTGATCTAGGCATTCATTCAATTCAAAAAAATTAATTTTTATAAGCGCTTTTAAGTTTTCTTTACTATAGTTGCGATCGAAATTTTGTAATAACAAAAAATTTAATTTTAAATCAATAAAACAAAAAAGAGGAATACAAATGCAAACGTTTACTTCCCCAGATACAGCGCAGGAGGCATTGGCGGAACCAGCTTCAAGCTCGTTAATCGTACTTCAATCGCCGCCGCCAATGGCAGCTTCTCCAGAGCGTGCTGCGCCGGCCCATTTACCAGGAGAACAACCTGCTTCCCCTCCACCAAGGGGGCATGCAATACCGCTTCATCCAGCGCCAGCGGTGCTGCCACCTCCTCCGCCACCCCGTCCGGGATATGCAGTGCTACCAGGCGCTTTTTTCGCGCCGGCACCAACAGGATTTCGAGCGCCACATTTGTTTCCTCCTCCGCGTGCACCACTGCCAGCACCAGCAGTGCCACCACCTCCGCCCCCGCAGGATCCACAGCAAGGTCCGCGAGCGTTGCCGAGACCTCAGGGCCAGTAACTTTTTTATTTTTTTGAGTTATTTGTCATAAGAGGGCGCAGGCGTTATATCCCTGCGCCTAGTTATCAGGGTCTACGCACGAAAAATTTTATTGATAGCATTTTGGTATAATTTTTTCATTCCGCGGTTTGACCGCGGAATCTAGATTTTATAAGCGCTTGAATTTTCCTGGATCCCGCGGTCAAGCCGCGGAATGACGAAATGAAAATATTTTTCATGCGTAGGCCCTGGCCTAGTTATGGAATAAAACACTTTTCTCGATAAAATTTTAATTCGCTGATTGAATCATAAACATCCGCTAACGCGGTATGTGTTGAATCTTTTTTATAAGACCCGGCGATTTTTGGATACCAGCGCAGTGCTAATTCTTTAATCGTCGAGACATCGACATTGCGATAATGAAAAAACGCTTCTAATTTCGGCATCCATTGATATAAAAAGCGGCGGTCTTGATAAATCGTATTGCCGCAAATGGGGGACGTTTTTGGAGGGGTATATTTTGATAAAAATTCAAGTGTCAGCTGTTCGGCCGCTGCTTCATCTATTTTACTGCGGCGAATGCGATTAACTAATCCGGATTGTGTATGCTGATTTTGATTCCAATCATCCATGTGAGATAAAATTTCTTCCGATTGGAAAATAGCCATCGCCGGGCCTTCAGCAATGATATTGAGTTGCGCATCGGTGATGACGGTCGCGATTTCGATGATGCGATTCTTTTCTGGATTTAAGCCCGTCATTTCGAGATCGAGCCAAATGAGCGATAAATTTTTTTCAAGCGTCATGATCGCATTCTCAGTATTCAAAATGTGAACGTTCTTATGTTGTCGTGAAGAGTATAGTGAATAATTACACCTTTTTAAACATAAATGATTTTTTTGAGGCGCGCAACTTTGCTAATATCTTTTACACAGAAAAATTGCCTTAAAGCTTTTTAGGGCAGCATAACTTGCTAATCATAATAATAAATACAAAAGAGGATGATTAAATGCAAACAACAACACAAACAGTGAGTTTACCACTATCCAAAAAAATGGATGATGGCTGCAGACGAGAGGATATTTGTTGCGCCATTCCTGGTGCTGCTTCTTTAGGGGCGATGCTAGGTTTAGGATTGTCTATGGCATTATTTATTTCGAGATCATTAATTCTGGATCGATCTTTTTACTCAGCTTCTCCCGAGGATGGTTACATTTTGTTGGGTGCTATGGTCGCTGGAGCTGGAGGTGGCGCCATCGCAGGCGGTGTGGGTTGTGGAGTTTATTGGTGCCAGTTGTGGCGGCAGGATAGAAAGAAGTTAAGTTCCGTTATGCCTCAGCCTTCGGAGCGTCTGTCGATTGCAATGCAGCCAGTGTAATAAAATATTCTGGCAACTATTCATGGCGATCTTGATGATACAAGAATATTCATATTTTGGATGATTTTTCGTCAAAAAGCGCCAAAATATGCGCGCTTCTGGCTATGAGGCGTGGCTGAAGCAATTCAGACCCCAGCCCGTCATTGCGAGGTATGTCCGAAGCAATCCAGCTTTTTTCTGGATTGCTTCGGACATACCTCGCAATGACGAAAATAAAAATCATCGCGAAGCAATGTGCATTATTCTCAATCCTTTTCCTGACGCAAAGAAACAATCTATACTCCGAAGCAAAATTTTCTGATTCGGGATTTGAGCGGCCAAAAGGACTGGTGATTTTTGCGGTAGCTGATAAGCTAGGTGATATTTTATCACGCAGGGATTGATTTATGCGCCAAAATAAAGTGCTTTCTGTTTTTTCGCTGGCAATGATCGCTATGGCCGGCATTGTCAATATTCGTTCTTTTCCGATGATGGCATCAACCGGACTGAATTTGGTCTTTTTCTATTTGTTAGCGGGATTGCTTTTTTTGTTGCCGAGCGCTTTAGTTTGTGCGGAATTGTCGACCATGTTGCCCGAAGCTGGTGGCATGTATCGGTGGATTAAAACAGCATTTGGTGAAGGGATTGGTTTTATCGCGATTTGGACGGAATGGTTTAATAATGTGATTGGCTTTCCGGCGACGATTTCTTTTATTACGGCGGCCATTTAGCACACAGTAAAATATACATGTTTGGTGGTATGTTGATCATCACCTGGGGCGTCACACTATTTAATTTATTAGGCATTAAAGCATCAAGCCGGTTGAATATGATCGGCGTTGTATTTGGGACTTTATTGCCGGTTATTGCGATTGTTATATTGGCGATTAAATGGATGATTGCGGGAAATCCAATTCAAATTCATTTTTCATGGCCTGCGTTTTTCCCCGAGATGCATTTTAAAAATTTTGCTTTTTTTGTCGGTGTTTTATCGTCGTATGCGGGGATGCAAATTATTGCTTTTCATTCGCAAAATGTAGAGAGGCCGGGTAAAACATTTCCAAAAGCGATTATGTCGTCAGTCGTCATTATTTTATTGATTACGATTTTAGGGGCTTTGGCGATTGCGATGGTGGTTCCAGCCACTCAATTGGATTTAATTGATGGCATGTTTGATGGGTTTCAAATCTTTTTGAATCAATTTCATTTGACGTGGTTATTGCCTGTGTTGGTAGGGTTAATTGCCATTAGCGGTATTTCAGGGTTAAGCGCCTGGTTGTTAGGGCCAGCGCGAGGATTGGTGGTAGCAGCAGAGCAAGGGCTTTTCCCAGCGTGGTGTGCACGAGAAAACAAGTGCGGGATGCCCAAAAACATTCTTTTTCTGCAAGCGATTATCATTACCGCATTATCTGTGCTGTTTGTGGTGATGCCAAATTTTAATTCTGCATTTTGGGTATTGATCGTGACGACGAGCCAATTAACGATGATTGTTTATATTTTAATGTTTGCTTCGATTATTCGATTACGTTACTCACATCGTCAGGCAGAGCGGCCCTTCAAGATTAGCGGCGGAATGGTCGGTATTTGGTTAATTGCTGGGATCAGTATACTATGTTCGGTCACTGGCTTTTGTTTGGGATTTATTCCACCGGATAGCGTACAGATTAGTTTGAAAGAATATGAGTTAACGATTATTGCAGGCAACGTGATTTATCTGCTGGTGCCGTTTTTAATTTATCATTATTTTACGAAACACTCATTACGAAGACGGTTATTAGGATGATTTCAGTAGTATTCAGCACGTTCTTGTATCGTCACGGCCTCAGCTGGGGGGGTTGCTGATTTCGGCGAATCAAACATCGAGTAAAGGTTCGAAGACCGCTTTGAATACCCCGTGACTTTTATCGGTAAATTGTAAAGCAAATAGCAACGTATGATTAACTTGTAATGAATCTTTGTTGATTTGAATGTCTCGAATGGTTTTCCCATTCACCTGATCGCCCGCGCTAAAAATTTTATACAGATTGCCGTGCTGACTATAATAATAAAGCGCTAAAGGCGTCGATCGTCCTACAGCCGTGAATAAAATGCTTTTATTTTGTACCGAGAGTTGTAAGAAATGTTCAAAAAGATCCGCTTGATTAGGAATAGCGCTTTGTTGATTCAGTATTTTGTTTAAGGTGGCATGATCATAAAGAAAAATCCCCGTTTGTCCTAAAATGCCATCACCGATAAAAGCTAACTGTTGTTGAGTGGCATCAAAGCTTAAACTATAAAATTTGATAAAAAATCCGGCGCCTTCAGGGAGATTCGAGTTTTGGTTGAGAATCGGCGTTAACTTGTTTTGAAGGTTGAGATATAAACCATATTGCCCATTTCCCCCCAATCCATAAAAACCAAAATCGGTCGACGCAGGTGTCCGAGAATCGAACGCTGCGATAGGGATATGCGTAAAATTTCCTTTTCCAGCAGGAATAGCTGAAGGGATGGCGAGAAAATGATCGATGATTGATTGCTGGTCTTTTGTGAGCGTTGCATCGGTCTGGAAATTGGGATTCGTTGCAGTGATGTTGGTGAGCGCTGTTATTTTTACCACATGATCTTGTGCGAAAACAATCATGGGACATAAAATGAGAATGGATAATATCCAGCGTGAAATATATTTTAATAATGGCATGATTTTAATGTCCTTTGTGTTGTCACAGTCTGAATTTAGGGGGGGTGACCCAGGATGAATTTATAAACTGCTTTTAGCGTGATGTCAAAAAATCGTTGTTGAAAATCGAGAGAAGAATTGACTTATAAATTTCGCACTTTGTTAGACGTTTTTATGTCGTCATTGCGAGGTATGTCCGAAGCAATCCAGTTTTGATTCTGGATTGCTTCGGACATACCTCGCAATGACGAAAGAGTGGATTGCTTCGTCCTGATTCCTCGCTCATGCTCCTCGCGATGACAGAAAAACGATAGCGCGACTTGCTGCATACCCTAACAAAGCACGAAACTCATATTGTTATAATGCATAAGTGCTAAAGGGTTAATTTGAATTTAGGCGACTCTTACATGTGAGCAGTAAACAAGTTAAAATGAACGTATCAACAAAAGTAAGGATGAGTTGACATGAGCGATCTTCATACACAATATTTACAGGCCATGGGTATTGATTGTTGGAAAGAAAAAGCATCACCCGTTTTGTCCGAGGTATCAACGATGGATTGGGATAATTTAGAAAAAACGGTATCCGTGTGTGCTTTATGTGGGTTAGAAAAAACACGTACGCAAACTGTTTTTGGTGTGGGAAACCATCCTACGGATTTGCTTGTGATTGGAGAGGCGCCGGGGGCGAATGAAGACAAACAAGGCGAGCCTTTTGTAGGTCGAGCAGGACAATTGTTGAACGCGATGTTACATGCAATCAAGCTCAGTCGAGAGACCGTGTATATCGCGAATATTTTAAAATGCCGCCCCCCTAATAATCGAGATCCTTTGCCGTTTGAAGTAGCCTGCTGTACCCCTTATTTAAAGCGCCAAATTGAGCTGTTGAAACCTAAATTGATCGTAGCCGTGGGCCGCATTGCGGCGCAATTTTTGTTGGACACGAAAGAAACGCTCGGCAAAATTCGCGGAAAAATGCATGCTTATCAGGGTATCCCTTTGTTGATCACTTATCATCCGGCTTATTTGTTACGCTCGCCACGAGAAAAAGCGAAAGCGTATGAAGATTTTATGAAGATTCGTCAAGCGCTCGATTAACTCATCGTCACTGCGAGGAGTACCTGCGGCGAAGTGATCCATTCTCTCGCCGTTCAACGCGGCTCCATGTTCGTCATTGCAAGGCAGAACCGAAGTAGTCTCTCGTTATTGCGAGATATGGCCGAAGCAATCTGGTTTATTCTCTGGATTGCTTCGTCGCTCACGCTCCTCGCAATGACGGAATAAAGCCTACAATTTTTTCTTCAAAGCATCGGCAATTGATTGCGGTACAAAAGCAGAAACGTCGCCGTGATGAGCTGCAATGGTTCGGACGAGGCTTGAGCACACGTACGTATATCGATCGGCAGGTGTTAGAAAAATCGTATCTAAATCTGCCATTAAGGTGCGATTCATACTGGCCATTTGCAATTCATAATCGAAATCAGATACAACGCGTAACCCGCGTAAAATCGTGTGTGCATTTTTTGCTTGAGCGAAATCGACGAGCAGTCCTTGAAAGGAAGTG
>Ga0209417_1003624_pt1 | contig 20190 bp, 18 predicted proteins | sample RifGroF2_FD_184002 | JGI IMG/M metagenome (GOLD analysis project Ga0209417, IMG submission 184002) | Groundwater microbial communities from Rifle, Colorado, USA - Groundwater F2 (SPAdes) (version 2) | ecosystem: Environmental > Aquatic > Deep subsurface > Groundwater | place: Rifle, Colorado... | reverse complement strand
AATCAATGCTTTCGTAATCCACATCCCAGAAAAGCTCTTTTCGAAAAACCGGTTTCATGGCGATTTTACCTTAGTTCGTTACTTTGAATATACGAAATTTCTTATATTTAAACAAATGAATTATTCACAAGAATCTTTTTAAATGTGCTCGGTGCAGAACTCTTTGCGGCCGCACTTTTTACAATGCTTACCCATCCAGACCTGGTCGAACTGATTCATGATCGAATTGACGAGTGAACCGTTATCAGTTATAAAACCGTTCTCAAAATTGCGGTTGTTCTCGCTTTTTGATCCCATGCCTGCGCCTGTAAGATTCGCACTGCCTGTATAAGCGAATTTTCCGTCTATGATCACGATCTTGAAATGCACTCTGGGGCATAATAGTCTTTCCATGCCTTTGATAAGCGCAGGATATTTATCGAATTCCTCTCTGAAGATCTCGCCGGGTTCCTTAGCGTGGATCAGCCTTATTTCAATTCCCTTTTTTATCAGATCGGATAGCACCTCAAGGAACGGCACCATTTTCGTTTTCTTTTTAACATAAAGATCTTTTATGTCGCTTGTACCTATCCATACGAATTTCTCAGCGGCAGGAATCCTTTCCTGAATTACCTTTTCGTAAATATCTTTATTCGTGATAAATTCAGTGCTCATTAATGTTTCTTAGAATATTCATTTGCTTTATCAGCTATCTGATCTATAGTCATATCCTCAAAAAGATTTTTACGCCATTTAGTGTAGTCAAACTTTTCCCGATTAATAAGAACAATAAATCTTTCTACTTCAACAGAATCTAACTTAGCCTTAAGAGCTTGGAATCCTTCCTGTTTTATCATCGTATCAGTTTTCATTTAACCCTCCATTTGAGCAATGAATTCTATTGGATCAATTATTTTTGTATCTCCGTACAATTTTGCGCCTTTCAATTTCTTACTGAATATACGAAATTTCTTATATTTAAACAATTGAATTATTCGCCGGAAGCTTTTCTGTTCAGCCTTCTCTGAAGTAAAATTCCGCTTATGATGAACAAGAGCCCGATGAATGTCGAAGCGAGAATATCTTCGTTCAAGATAAAATTTATAAAGATCAGAGACAAAAAAGGCGACAGGAATATGAGATTGCTTATTTTCGCGGTAGTTTCAGAATATTTTAAAGCCTTTGACCAGAATAAAAATGTAAGACCCATCTCGAAAAAGCCGATATAGACTCCGCCGAGAAGTCCTTTGAATGAGATCGTGCCGAAATCAGAGAAGAAGAACATAAATATCGTGATATATACAGAGCCGAAAATGAAATTTACGAACAGCCTGACAGAATCTTCCTTGTCATCCCTTGAGTTATATATCCAGTAAAGCGCCCAGATGAAAGCTGAGCCAAGAGCTAACGCGACCCCGTAGGCATCCGTGAACTTGAATGAAAGAACATCTCCCCGGGTTGATATTACATATACGCCGAAAAAACTTATCATTATAGCTATAAAACTCTTAAGCGTTATCTTCTGCTTCAGGATCGGAATTGAAAGAAGGACAAGTATTATCGCCCAGAAATAATTTAAAGTCTGAGCTTCCTGCGCACGAAGAAGACTGTAGGCTTTGAACAGGATCAAATAATACATGAACGGATTTAAAGCTCCCAGAAATGCGGAATAAAGATAATCCTTCGGTTTAAATTCACGCAGAATTACGATCTTCTTTTCAATATTAAGTGCTATAAAAAGAATAAATGCCGATGAGACGCTTGATAGAAAGAGCATCTGAAACTGGTTGATCTCATTAAGCGTAAGCTTGAAAGCCACCGCAACAGTTGACCACAGCATTACTGCGAGCAGTGCGAATACATAGGCTTTTTTCTGATCTTTCATTCTGATGCCTTCAATTTCTCTTCAAGTTTTTCGTTCAGATCAGCCCATTCGTCCATTTTATACGCCAGCTGAACTTCAATATTTCCTATCTCCCTGCTCAGGGACATCGTTGTTTCATAATCGTGCTCTAAACCGCCTGAAAGAAGCGATTCTATCTCGGCTTTTCTGACTTCATAAGTCTCGATCTCTGCTTCGGTTTTTTCAAGTTTCTCTTTGAAATATTTAGTTTCCTTGTGCATCTGATTGCGCCTGTCCGCCTCTGCCCTCTTCTGATCTTTGGATTTGAACGCGGTCTTATTCTCTTCCTTTTCTGAAGTCTGTATCTGAACAGCCTGACTATCTGCCTGTGCGCGCTTTTCTATATAATAACTGTAATTACCTTCGATAATCTTTAATGCACCGTCTTTTATCTCGTAAACCTTATTGGCGAGCTCGTCTAAGAAGAACCTGTCGTGAGATACGATTATGATAGTTCCTTCGTAATTTAAAAGAGCTTCCTGGAACAGGTTTTTTGTAGCTGTGTCAAGGTGATTTGTCGGCTCGTCGAGAATAAGAAGATTGCTTTTGCTTAAAAGTATCTTCAACAGTGCCATTCTTGACTTCTCGCCGCCGGACAGGACTGAAATAGGTTTATAAATATCATTGCCGGAGAATAAAAATGCGCCGAGCATTGACCTTAATTTTGTATCGTTCTCAGACGAACCGCAGGACTGGATCTCTTCCCAAATATTTCTTTCGGCATTAAGATTCTCGCTGCTCTCCTGAGAAAAATAAGCAGGAATAACATTCAGCCCGAATTCGACATTTCCGGCAGTGGGTTCAGTTTCTCCGAAAACGATCTTGAACAAAGTTGATTTACCGGCGCCGTTCTTTCCAACAACTGCGATCTTTTCTCCGCGGTATGCCGTGAAATTGATATTTTCAAATACTTTCAATTCGCCGTAAGATTTAGCGAGATCCCTTACCTTGACGACTTCATTTCCGCTTTTTGTTGAATCAGGAAATTTTATTTTGATCTTCTTTGATTCATTTTCCAATTCGATCACATCGAATTTCTCGCATCTTTATCCTGCTCTGCACCTGAGGCGCTTTTGATGCTTTTGACCTGAATCTGTCTATAAAATCCTGTATCCTCTTAATTTCTCCCTGCTGAGCTTCATATTCCTTTTTTAGAGCTTCGAGCCTTCTTTCCTTTTCCTTGAGATAGAAGGAATAATTTCCGCTGTAAATGTTGAACTTGCCTTTTTTCAGCTCTATTATCTTGCTGACCATTTTATCGAGAAATCTTCTGTCATGCGATACAGTCAGAATTGCTCCCTGATGGTCTCTAAGGTACGATTCAAGCCATTCCATGCTCTCCGAGTCCAGATGATTTGTAGGCTCGTCCAAAAGAAGTATATCGGCGTTCTTTGAAAGAACTACCGCCAGATTGATCCTTATCTTCCAGCCGCCTGAAAACTCTGTGCATGAACGGGAGAAATCGTCATCTTTGAATCCAAGGCCTGACAGTATCCTTTTTGCTTCGGAGTCAAATGAATAGCCGTTCTTAATATCGAATTCGTGGAGAATGTTTTCATATTGTTTTAATACCTGAATATATTCGCTGCTCTCATGATCGCTTACTGAGATCTGCTTTTCAAGCGATTTTATCTCAGCTTCGATCTCCGTGATATGCGCCGAGTTTCTCATGAATTCAAGTACGGTAATTTCCGGCAGTTCGGTAGCTTCCTGCGACAGGTAAGCTATAGTTTTTCCAGATCTGATCTCAATTGAACCTTTGTCGAGATATACATCGTTCATCAGGCTTCGCAGAAATGTCGTTTTCCCGGTACCGTTATCCCCGACTATCCCGATCCTTTCCGTGTCTCTTATGAATATAGACACATTGTCGAAAATGACCTTGTCAGCAAATCTTAACGATATTTCGGAAATGTTGATCATTTTATATCTCTGACTTGAAATAGAATTTTATATCGGGAAATTTCTCCTGAGCTCTCTGTAAGCTCCATGCGGTTTCGGCGAGAAACACATCTTTTCCCTTATTGTCAACAGCTATAAAATAACTATTTTTATCTTTAAAATCTTTGAGTTTATTTTTATCCTCGCAGCCGATCCAGCAGGCGCGGTGCAGATCAACCGGTTCGAATCTGCATAAAGCCGAGTATTCATGTTCAAGCCTGAATTTTATAACTTCGAACTGGAGGTTCCCTACTGTACCTATAATCTTTTTGCCGTCAGCTGTCCTTGTAAATAATTGGGCGACACCTTCGTCCATAAGCTGAAGTATCCCTTTATTTAATTGCTTTGTTTTTAAAGGATCCGCGTTTTCGAGGTACTGGAATAATTCAGGCGCAAAATTCGGAATTCCGATAAAGTTCAGCTCTTCACCTTCGGTCAGAGTATCTCCGATCCTGAAATTACCCGTGTCGGGGATGCCGACTATGTCTCCCGGATAAGCATCTTCAATTATCTCTTTCTTTGATGCCATGAAAGATGTCGGACTGCTGAATTTGAAGGTTCTTTTCAACTTTGTATGATAGTAGTACTTGTTCCTCTCGAACATCCCGGAAACCACTTTTACGAAAGCGATCCTCGATCTGTGGTTCGGATCTATATTTGCGTGTATCTTAAAAACGAATCCCGTAAATTTTTCATATTCAGGATTAATATCTCTTGTATCGGTGGCTACAGGCTGGGGATGCGGAGCTATATCGGTAAAACAGTCCAGAAGATCTCTCACGCCAAAATTGTTCAGCGCGCTTCCGAAGAAAACAGGACTCAGATCTCCGTGAAGGTATTCTTTTTTAGAAAATTCTTTGAATACCCCCGATACCAGCTTAAATTCTTCACGAAATTTATGAGCCGACTCTCCAAGCTTATCATCTAGAACAGGATCGTCTATGCTGTCTAATAATATCGAGGCTCCCTCATCGTTCACAACGAGGGAACTCCTGTCGAAAATATCCAGCTTCTTATCATATTTATTATAAACACCTTTAAAATCTATTCCCATACCTATCGGCCAGCTTAAAGGAGTAACTTTGCAGTGGAGCTTGAACTCTATCTCGTCCAGAAGCTCAAAGGCATCCTTACCCGGGCGGTCAAGCTTATTTATAAAGAACATTATCGGTATTTTTCTCATTTTACACACTTCGACGAGCTTTTCGGTCTGCTGCTCTACACCTTTAGCTACATCTATAACTACGATCACGCTGTCTGCCGCAGTCAAAGTCCTGAAAGTGTCCTCTGCGAAATCCTTGTGACCGGGTGTATCGAGGATGTTGATCTTATGATCCTTGTACTCGAATCCCATAACTGAAGTCGCTACAGATATACCTCTTTGTCTTTCTATCTCCATGAAATCGGATGTCGCGGCATTTCTGATCTTATTCGATTTTACAGCTCCGGCGACCCTTATGGCACCTCCGAATAACAATAATTTCTCTGTTAGAGTAGTCTTTCCGGCGTCCGGGTGGCTTATTATCGCAAAAGTTCTTCTTCTTCGTATTTCTTTTATTCTTCCCATTTTCACCTTGTTAATTTAGCTATAAATTCATTTCATTCATGCAATAATCTTTTGCAAGGGCATAAATATAAACTATTTTTTAATAAAAATCACTTTGATTTAAAGAGACATATATTTTATATTTAGTCAAAATTAAACTTGGAGAAATATCATGGCAAAAGCTCTTATAACCTCGGACATTAAAGACTTGAAACTTATAAATAAAGGTAAAGTCAGAGAGATATACCAGTTCGGTAAAGACAAACTTCTTATTGTTACATCCGACAGGATAAGCGCTTTCGATGTTGTCATGGGACAGGCGATACCCGAAAAAGGAAAAATACTTTCCGAGATATCAAATTTCTGGTTTAAAAGATTTAAGAAGATCGTAAAAAATCATCTTATTTCTACTGAGCCTGAAAAAGATTTCCCCGAACTCGCGAAATGGAAAGATCAGCTTGAGGGAAGATCCGTTGTCGTCCACAAATGCAAACCGCTGCCTGTAGAAGCTATTGTCAGAGGTTATCTCGCTGGTTCTGGTTTAAAGGAATATAAATCTTCAGGAACCGTGTGCGGTATCAGGCTCGAAAAAGGTCTGAAAAATTCCTCAAAGATAAAAGAACCCATTTTTACGCCTTCAACAAAAGCCGAGATCGGTATGCATGACGAAAATATTCCGTTTGAAAAAATGTGCGAAATGATCGGTAAGGAACTCGCTGAAAAAGTTAAAAAGATCAGTCTTGAACTCTATAAAGCCGGAAGAGATTACGCCGAGAAAAAGGGAATTATAATCGCCGACACAAAATTTGAGTTCGGTCTACTGGGAAAAGAACTCGTTCTTATTGATGAGGTTCTTACGCCCGATTCATCAAGGTTCTGGCCTGTGGACGGATACAAAGAAGGCGAGAATCAGAAGAGCTTCGATAAGCAGTACTTGAGAGATTATCTGGAGAAACTGACAGAGGAAGGCAAATGGGATAAAAATCCTCCCGCTCCTAAACTTCCTTCAGAAGTTACAAGCACAACTGCGAAAAAGTATAAAGATGTCTTGAAAAAGCTGGTGAAATAAAATGAATATTGAAAAAAAAGGTAAAACTGCGGATATATTTTTTTCCCGCGACCTGACCGGAGAAGCATCAAATGAATTTGTAAAAAAAATGAATGAGCTGGTCTCGGAAGATATAAAGAGATTCAATATTGATTTTACATCCGTATCGCATATAGACTCATATTCCCTTTCAAATATAATAGTTCTCTGCGATAAGCCCGATCTTGAATTCACATTCAGGAAAATAAGCCGTTCTGTAGCGAAAATTTTTGATGTGATAAAGCTGAATAAACAGGTTCTTATAGAATAAAACCTTATCTTTTAATTACTTTGTCAGAACTTCCTTCATTTTTTCAGATAACTCTTCCATGGAAAACGGTTTTTCAAGAAATCCTTTAGCTCCGTTCATAAGCAGAGCTTCTACTTTGCTCGACATGCTGTAGCCGCTGCTGATTATAACTTTAATCTCAGGCTGAAGTTTTTTAAGTTCGAGAAAAACTTTTTCTCCGTCCATACCGGGCATGATCATATCCAAGATCACGCATTTTATATCAGGATTGTTCTTAAAAATATCAATAGCGATTTTACCGTTCTCCGCTTTAAGCGTTTTATACCCGAGATATGAAAGCATATCCGAAGTGGCGTTAAGCACCATTTTCTCATCATCTACGATAAGAACGGTTTCATTGTTCGGAATTCTGCCTGAAACAGAAGCCTCTCCGGAACTCTTACCCTCCCATTCTTTTACGGGCAGGTATATGCTGAAGGTCGAACCGATAAATTTTTCGCTCTGGAACAGTAGAATTCCTTCATGATTCCTGACAATGCCGTATGCGGATGCGAGACCCAGCCCCGAACCTTTACCTTTTTTTCTCGTGGTAAAAAATGGATCGAAGATCTTCATCTTTAATTCTTCGTCTATGCCTGTTCCGTTATCCTTTACCGAACATTTATAGTATTTTTGTTTTTTTAATGAATTAGTCATAATGAACTCTTCATCAGGATCGAAAAACTCAGTTCTGATCTCTATTATACCTGTGTCTTCTATAGCCTGAATTGCGTTAAGTATGATGTTTGTGACCGCCTGACTGATCTGTGATTTGTCTCCTTCCACCGCCAGATTTTCTGATGAAGACAGTTCAAGTTTGAAAACGATGTTTTTATTTGTATGTGAAAATAGTTCATAGATCGATCTTACAAGTTCGTTTGGATCGAATTTCGTGACTTCGTACTTGCCTGCTTTTGCCATTCCGAGAAGCTGGCGGGATAGTCCCGAAGCGTTTTTGATCTGCTCTTCAACTACGCTGATCCTGGTCGTGATCTCTTCATTCTTTTCATTTTTAAGTTTTAGCATCGAAATATTGCCCTGAATTCCCATCAGAATGTTGTTGAAATCATGCGCTACCCCGGCTGCAAGATTACCCAGTGCGGCCATTTTCTCAGATTCTTTTATTTTTTCTCTATAAATAATATCTTTTCTCTCCGACATTTTATATTCAGTTATATCAGGTCCTATAAGCTGGTATTCGGTGATCTTTCCTGTCTCGTCAAATGAAGCTCTGACCGTCAGATAGTAAAAAACATCCGATCCGTTTATTTTGATCAGGAATTCAAATCCCTGTACCGGATTTGACTGACTCAGTTCATCGAGCTTTGTGTTAAGAACTATTGCTTCCTCTTCGCTGAAAATCTCAACGATATCTCTATTCTTAAGTTTGTTGGTTCTGTACCTGAACTTCTGATAAAATGGCCTGTTGAAAAATATGATCTTCTTGCTTCCATTCAGCCTGCAGACCATACAGGTCATATCTGTAAGAACGGTTTTGTAAAGCTTCTGACTGACTTCGAGGTTCTTCTGAAGATAGTCATTTATCTCTTTTTCTTTTATAATTATCGTCATTGTTCTAAACCTGTGCAATATTAATAGCAGCACGCAAATAGTCAGCAATGACAGCATTAGAAACTTGATCGGCAGATACGAATTCTTTCTGAAGATAGAACTCTCCGACACAGCGGAAAATACATTCCATGACTCGCCGAAAGTCAACCTGATCTTTTTAAAATCTCCGTAATATTTCTCTCCGTTGTAATCGAAACTGAATCTTTCTTTGATCTCTCCTGCCAGAAATTTTTCGAAAAATACCGAAACAGGATTGATTTTTCTAATATCATCTGAAACATTCTTTCCGGTCTCGTTTTTATTATTGCTGTAAAGTATATTTCCTGAATTACTAAGTATCCATTGTATATTCTTTTCACCGGAGCTTCGGAATTTCTCTCTAAGAAAATCCGTCAGATGATCAAATGAAATCAGATAAGCCAATGATCCGTCATAATCGCCGTTCTTCATTACAGGCATATGAAGACCTATGCCGTAATACCCCTGAACAGCCATGAAAACATCGCTGAAGACCGGTTCGTGATCGGTCATTATCTTTTTTACATGGCTCTGATAACTGATGTCTCTGCCTACTGAATTCTGATTGTCCGGCACAGTGAAAACTATTATCCCGTTCCTGTCGGTTCTCGTTACCGAGCTTATGAACGGCTTGTGCAGCATAAGACTGTTCTCGATCTTTCTTCGGCTGTCTTCATCGAGACTGTATTGCGAATGATGCTCGGCTTCAAGCTGAAGATGCTTTGACAGCATCTCTATCACAGATTCAATATTCTGAATTGAATTTTTAACCGCGAAATCGTTGAAAAGCAGTTCCCTTTCAACGATCCTTGATCTGGTTTCGATTATGAAGTAATATGAAAAATAGATCAATAGCACAATGGACAGTGTTATAACTGTCAAGAAAATTGAGTAGTTCACTCTACCTTTCATAATACCTGTCTGTATTTATTCAGGCTCACTGTTTTAATGTATAATGATACAATATAATACTTTTTTTTTATAAAAACAAACATTATATTGCTGACCTTATTAAAATCAGGGATCTATGAAGGTTTTCGCATTTATATGCCTGTTCTTCTTTAAAGCATCAGGGCTTTTCGGGTCGGTAACAGATTCTCTGAATACAGACATTACCAATAAATTTCTGATCCTTCCGTTCGGTTTCTACACTAATGAAACAAGCGTGGGACTCGGATTGTTTTCGCAATACAGGTTCGATGAAAGCAGCAAGTTATTCGGAAACACCGTATATACTTTCGAGAACCAGTTCATGTTCTTTTCCATAGTTGAATTGAATTCAGAAAAAAGCGCTTTGTACAATACTTTCAAAATCAAGGATTATTATTCTGATTTTTATGGTTTCGGAAATGATTCTGAACCTGACGAATCAGTAAAATACAGATATTTTCAGATAGACAATTATCTTGAAGCCGGTAAAAAAGTGCTCCGCGGGGCAGTTATTTCTGCCGCGGTAAACAATTTCTACCACATGCCTGAAGATAAAAAAGAACTCTTCGGCTATTCCGGGACAAACGGCGGCCATTTCGCAAACGGAATAGGCTTATCTCTGAAATATTCCGATGTCACCGACGATTTTTATAGAGACGGAATTTCCCTGCGGTCATCGTTCCTTGCTTATCCCGAATTTCTCGGAACCTGGGAATATTTTTCTGTATTTGACAATGAAGCCGGATTTTACAGATCGTTTAAAGAGTCTTCGGTAAGCTCGCTCATCTCGGCCAGATTCTCATTCGGAGAAGTTCACCCGGAAAAACTTTCTGTTGCAGGAGGCTCAAAGATCCTGCGCGGATATCCTGACAGCAGGTTCATTGACAAAAACATGACCGCAGTTCAGGCTCAATACGATTTCAGGATATATAAATCTGTCGCGCTCGGGCTTTTCATCGGAGCGGGAGATGTGTTTGAAAAATTTTCAGATCTGGCTCTGGATAAAATTAAGACCGGTTACGGCGCGGGCATTATTTATGAATTCAGAAAACTCATCATTCGGGTAGAAGCCGCGACTTCTCCTGAAAAGAATTTCGAGATAATAATAACCGGAAACAGAGCTTTTTAATCAACAACCTTATTTACTTCCGCTAAAAACTCATCCACATTTATACCGTGGGCGACCAGACCGTCTTCAAGAGTTTCGAATCTGGCGGCTATGCATCCCAGACATCCGAGATTGTATTTTGAGAATACTTCCATTGCTTTTGGATAAAGCTCTATGATCTCGGTGATCGGCATTTCTTTTGTGATCTTCATATTGTTTTCCCTTTTATTTTATTTTTTAATTGTTCTTTTATCTTTTCCTTTGCTTCTATTGCAAGCCTGAGACTGTGATGTTTTTTCTCAGGCAGCTTTCCGAGAAGGATGTCAAGGTACTCGAATGTTATACTGTCGAGTCCGGCCTCGGTTCTTTCAGTTATTACCTCGCTGAGTAAAGAAAAAGCTGTGATCGTTCCGGAACAGGCTTTAAGTTTATATTTAAAATCCTTTATCAGTCCGTTCTCGGTTCTCACATAAACATCGACATTATCAAAACAACCGCCTTCAGTATTTAAAACATTGCAGACAATATCGGCATTTTCTACCGTTCCAATATTTTTAGGATTTGAGAAATGCTCTATGTATTTCTGAGAATACATTATTACTTTTTCCTGCTCATTATTTCTTCTATTTCATCGGTTTCAATAGCGATCGCCTCTGACAGGTTCCTGCATCCTTTTTCTGTTATCAGAACATCATTCTCAAGCCTGATACCGATGTCCTTTTCAGCTATATAAAGCCCCGGTTCAACGGTTATCACGCTGTTCTTTACAAGGGGCAGATTTCCGTTGCCCACATCGTGAGTGTCAAGTCCCAGGAAATGGCTTACTCCGTGATAATAGTACTTTGTAAGGTCGGTTTTTTCTTTTACCATTTTCATATCATAAAGCCCTTTAAAAAGCACTTCTTTGGTTATTTCCTGAAGGTCAAAAAGCTTTAGTCCGGGTTTTGCGTTCTTCATTACTTCTTTTGAAGCTTTAAGGACAAGATTGTAGAATTTTTTCTGCTCGGGCGTGTATTTTCCGCTGACTGGATAAGTCCTTGTTATATCCGACGCGTAATTTTTATACTCCGATCCTGTATCTATCAGGATAAGATCGCCTTTTTCAGTTTTTCTGTTATTGTCCTCGTAATGCAGAACTGTCGCGTTCCCGCCCGAAGCGGATATGGTTTGAAAAGCAGGCTGTACGGATCCGTATTTTATATAATTATGTATCAGTATCCCTTCACATTCATTCTCTGTTATACCGGGTCTGAGATTTTTTAGAAGATCTGATAACCCAAGTCCTGTTATCTCAATAGCCCTTTCTATCATTTTGATCTCGCAGTCAGATTTGAGCGTTCTGGGCAGATCGATCAGAGGATTTACGGAAGATATATTTATAAAACTGAACCTTTTTTTAAGATTCGAGGCGAAAACCTGAGTATAAGTAGGCACAACAAGCTCGGGAATGCTCTCATTGTACATCAGCACTTTTTCTATGCCTATATTGTGAAAAACCGTTCTGTAGTAGTCTTCAAGATCATTAATATCTCTTATGTCCGTAATTCCCGCGACTTTTTTAATATGATCAACCGGAATATTTTTCCCGACCCATTTTTCAAGAGTGGGATCAAGCACTTTTCTGAAAAGAGTTTCGATTACTTTGCCGTTGTACTTGTACATTGCAAGAACGGCTCGTTTAGATTCAAGACCGGTCAGGTAAAAGAAATTCGCATCCTGCCTGTATCTGTATAATGTGTCGCGGTTTTTTACTTTATCCAAAGAAGACAGGATAAAAATAATAGATTTTTCTTCAAGTTTCTCAGTAACTTTTTTTCTGTTCTTTTCGAAGAATCCTTCCGGAAACTTTAGTTCTTTAAGCATTTTCAACCTCTTTATCAGTTTTGTTTAAAGGAAAATAAATTCTAAATGTTGCCCCTTCTCCCGGGTTTGATTTTACAGAAATAAAACCGCCGTAAATTTCCACAATACTCTTAACGATACTTAGACCCAGCCCCTGCCCTTTCCCGGAGGTCTTTGTGGTATAAAATGCCTCAAACAATTTATCTGTCTGATCGGAACCGAAACCTGTTCCGTTATCGGAAACCTCTAAAAATATTTTTTCGTTCTCAACCCCCGATACAATTTTTATAAGCCCGCCACCGGAATGTTTATCGCTTTCCGCTATTGCGTCTCTTGCATTTGTCAGAAGATTGATCACTATCTGCGAGATCTCCTGATAATTACATCTGTACCTGGGCAAATTCGGGTCAAGCTCGACCTCAATAGTGGCGCTGTACTTTATGCTGTTCTTCATGATGACGAGAACATCGCTTATAATATCATTTATCAGATTATCGTTCGTCTCTCTGTTGAAGTAGCTGATCTTATTTGTACTTGTAACTATCTGGTCGATCAGCTCCACTGATTTTTTATTGCTTATAACCAGGCTTTTTATATCCCCGAACAGCTTTGTCACTTTATGTTTTTCTATCAGCTTCTTAATTTCTTCAGCACTTTTTTTGTTTGATTTCTTATTCAGTTTTATCAGTTCGTATATAAACACGGCCAGATCGTTAAGGCTCAGCCTGATGCTGTCCATCGAGAGCTTGATCACCTGTGTAGGATTCTTTATCTCATGAGTAATTCCGGCCACCATTGTACCCAAAGATACAAGTTTGTCGATCCTTGCAGCCTCTTTTTCTGCCTTTCTCAGTTTCTCGTTCGATTCATTCAATTCGGATGTTGCTTTTTCAATATCTTCCTGAAGGTTTTTGTTCAGCTCTTCTATTCTTAAGGAATATTCTTTTACCAGCTGTTCGTTACGCGATTTGATCTTGAAAGTACTGTATGCGAACAGTACCAATCCGGCGATCATGATAAAGATAACAATGAAAAAATTATTTATCTGCCTTTGTTTTTCTATCTCCAGTTTCTTAATTTCATTATCACGAATGAGAGATGAATTCTGTTTCTCTTTCTGCAGAAGTTCATTTTTTGACATTGCATCATAAATTTCTCTGTTTCTGGACTCCTCATTAAGCTTTTCGTTTGCCTCGACATATTTCTGCAGGCTGTAATATGCGTCTTTAAATTTACCTGAAACAGAGTCAGCTTTGGCTTTATAATAGTAGTTGTCTTTTATCAGAGTATATACGCCGTTGTCCTCTGCGTAATCTATACTTTTTCTGAAGTATGCGTTCGCGGCGTCGTAATTCTTAAGATCGTAATATGCCCTTCCGTAAATATGGTTGTTCAGGGCTATACCGTAGCTGTCAGAATATTCTCTGAAAATATCGTTGGACACATTCAGATTATCGATCGCTTTTTCATAATTTTTCACCGCCACATAAATCGAAGCCATATTATTAAGTATGATCGCCTCATACAGCCTTGACTTCTCAGCTTTATATATTTTGAGCGCTTTTTCAAAAGTTTCCAGAGCTTCTTTGTATTCGTGTTTATTATTGAATGTAATAGCGATATTATTATACATTTTTGCAATATCAGTCGTTCTATTCAGCTTCTGATATATCAGCAGAGCCTGATTGGAGTATTTTAATGATCCTTCATAATCTTTTATCGCGTCAAAAACGCTTCCGAGGTCATTAAATATATCCGCCTGTTTTATTTCATCCTCAAGTAGTCCTGCAAGATCGAGGGCCTTGAAATAAAAAATAGATGCAGTTTTATAATCAGAAAGCGAATAGAATACACCGCCCATACTTTTGCAGTTTTCATATAAATATTCAGTATCGTCGAGTTTTTCTGCTAAAATAAGTGAATTCTTAAATTCTTCGCCTGCCGTTTTAAACTCACCCATGTTGAAGAATATGTCGCCCTTAGCATGTCTGGCTTTCATAAGTATGCCGGGCTCTTCAGCCGTCTGCCCGAAATCGATAGATCCGTTTATATAAACGAAAGCGAGTGAATCGTCAGTTCCCGAGAGTTCCTGAGCAAGTACAATAGATTTTTCGTATTTTGCCTTGCCGCTTAAAGATGATACTAAATTTTTCAGTGAGTCAACAGTATCCGCAAAAGTTACGGCACAGAAAATCAGTATTGATACTAAAAGCCTCATTTATAACTCCGCATTATCTACAATCTCATAATTTATTGATTTACTCCGATTTTATCAAGTTAAATCGTTCAAAGTTTTAAGCGGGAAATGATGTTTTATGTTGCAAAAAATAATTTTTTAAGTTATTACTACATACAAAATTATTAAAGGAGCCGGATATGTCTGCAAACGGTTATAACACATACAAAAAGATCAGAAGCAATATTTCCTCTGTTTTCAGAGGGGGTGTTTTCAATATTGACCTTTTAATGTTCGGCTTTTTCACTAACGGCCACATTCTTCTAGAGGACCTGCCCGGAACCGGAAAAACAACATTGTCTAAAGCCCTTGCAATGTCGGTAAGTTCTGATTTTAAAAGGATCCAGTTCACTCCGGACCTGCTCCCGAGCGATATTACCGGAGTAAATATTTTTGATGCGAAAGACAAAGCCTTCAGGATACAGAAAGGACCGGTTTTTACGAATATCCTGCTTGCCGACGAGATCAACAGAACAACATCAAGAACGCAATCCGCCCTGCTTGAAGCTATGGAGGAAAAGCAGGTGACCATTGACGGTGTTATATACCCTCTTCCTGAAGATTTTTTCGTGGTTGCCACGCTTAACCCTGCAGAACTTCAGGGAACCTATCCACTTCCGGAATCTCAGATCGACAGGTTCGCCATGAGATTTTCGCTGGGTTATGTTTCCAAAAAAGATGAGCTTTCGCTGCTTGAATTAAAAAATCCTTCAAAACCTCTTGAAAACATTAAACCGTGCGCTTCACAGGAAGAGCTTTCGGAAGTGAGAAGTTCTCTTGAAAATATTCGCATCGACAACGATATCAAAGATTACATAGTTGAAATAGTACGCAGAACCAGAGAATGCAGAGGTGTCCTGACAGGCGCAAGTCCCAGAGCTTCGATCGCCCTTATGAAATTATCAAAAGCGATGGCACTATCGGAAAATTCCGATTATGTCATACCTGAATATGTATTAAAACTTGCGCCGTTCGTGCTGAACCACAGAATAAATCTTGACCGCTACTTTGACGGAGGAGATCTTAAACAGGAAGAAATTATCGACAGCATCCTGAAAGAAACTCCGGTACCTAGATAAAATGTCCGCAGAATTCTTTTATAATATTTACGGAAGATTTTCAAAACGGGGAAATAACTTAAGGCTTAAAATCACGCCTTTCGGGATCATAGTATTTTCCGTTTGTATTATAAGCGGACTGGCGGGGATAAACATTTTATCATCAGGCCTTTACAGGATATTCGCTTTGACCTTATCATTGATCCTGATTTCCCGTTTAACCAGAATAAAGGATTTTTCAGGCATTTCTGTAAGCGTATTTTTCGACAGGCAGTATAACGCCGGAGAAAATTCAAAATACTCTGTCACGATCATAAATCAAAGCGCCAGAGACCTTTTTGATCTAGAACTTATACCCGAAGTTGAAAGACCAGTACCGTCTATAGAAGATTTTATAAGCAAAAAGGAACCGGGCGAAGAAAAGAGAAATCTCTGGGACAGGAACATCTATTACTTTAGATGGGCATGGCACATTATAAAGCTACATAAAGCTGATCTGCCTTCAATTCGTAACGTCTGTGTTAAACATAACTCTTTTACTGAACTTGATGCCGAAATAATACCCGTTAAAAGAGGCATGATCAGTTTTAAAGGATTGTATCTTACAAAAAAAGACATATTCGGTCTTTATACCACCAGCGCATTTTTGCCTGCAGAAAACAGGATAGTTATTCTTCCGAAGCCGGCTGATCGGAATTCTAAACTGATAAATCAGCTGTCGGATGTAGCTGACAGAAAAAACAGATCCGATTCATTCTACCTGATCAAGCATAAAACCGGTGATTTCATCGGCCTGAGGGAATATGCGCCCGGAGACCCGATGAGAAATATTCACTGGAAAACATGGGCAAGGACAGGTAAACCTGCCGTAGTCGAGAAAGGATTTGAAAAGATCAAAGAGTGCACGGTCTTACTGGGTAATTTTATTCAGAATGATAAAGAAGATACAGAACTTAATTTCGAGAACATTTTGTCTTATCTTTATTCCTCCTTAAAGTTTTTCGAAGATAACGGCTTTGAAGTCACATTTCTGTATCTATCCCCAACCGGCGATATTCGCAGGTTCACTGCTGAAAAAGAAACAGGCAATTTTCATAAGCTCTATAATATTCTTGCTGAGCTTGAGTATTATAGCATAACCTCTTCGATTTTCACTTCAAAATTAAAGCGGGAACTTAATCAGTTCAGCCGCTCAGTGATGTTCTGTCTTGAAAATGAACCTGAGCTTGTCAGATTCGCCGGCGGAAGAAAAATTACGCTCTACAGCCCTGCGGAATGTGGCGAAGTAAACCAAAAAGTGCCTGAGGTAAATCTGTCATGAAAGATTTTCCTTTTCTTATATCTGCAGCTCTGATCTACTGGGGTTATAATTCAGATAATATTGTTATTTCAATATTATTTGCGATCGCGCTTGAATCGTACCGGTTTGTAAAATTCAGGCTTGATTTCGGCAGAAAGGATTTTGAATACATCTCGATGCTCAGCACAATTTCTGCCGCGGGATACCTGATATATTACATTAACACCGACAGGCAGATCGGAGTTATTTCGGCCATTCTCCAGTTTTTGCCGGTGATACTCTTTCCGCTGGCATTTTTCTATTTATACGGAACCTCGAACTATGTTAATGCAAAAAGGCTTTTTCTTTTATTCGTGACAAACAAATATTCGATCGTACACCCTTATACAAAATTTTTCAGACCGGATCTTTTTTACTTTGCGGCTGTACTTCTCGGCGGCAGCATTAAAGCAAAAACAGCTTCATTTTTTATCGTTTTCGCACTCATACTTCCAGTGTTGTATAAGTTCAGATCTAAAAACCATACTGTGACAAGATTTTTTTTATCAGCAGCGGGGGTTCTGCTTTTATCTGTGCTGCTGCAGGCAGGAATTCACAATTCATTTCATCTGCTGAGAGATATCCTCACAGATCTCTACATAGAAAACATTATGAAAGACCTTGATAAAAGTATGCCCATAGGTGACATAGGAAGCCTGAAAGATAATTTTATTATCGAATTAAGAGCTGAATCATATAACGGAAAGAAGCCGTTAATTTATCTCCGGGATAAAATTTATAACACATATTATAACGGGCGATGGTCAGAAACGGGTGTCTCATTTCTCCCTTTCAATAACAGGTTAATTGAATATGGTAGAACTCCTTTGGATTCAATGAGGATCTACTTTTTCTCCGGCGGAAAAACTGATGATATCGTGATGCCTTACGGCACTTATGACTTCGCAGGTTTAAATATCGGCGGGATCAGGATTAATTCGCTCGGGAATGTCACTTCCTCTTATTCCCAGTACCTTGTTGATTATAAAACTTATACAGCCAGAGATCAGCTTGTAAATCTGTTGGGCGGACCGAAAGATCATGATCTGAAAGTAAATGCAACCGATACACTTATTACAGACAGTATTATAGATTCACTCAAACTAAGAGATAAGCCTGCCAAAGAAGTTTTCACTGCCCTGAGTGATTATTTCATCCTGAACTATGAGTATTCACTTGACTATATAGACTGGAGCGGCAGGGATAAGCTAAGTAATTTTATGGCAGCTAAAAAAGGTCACTGTGAATTATTCGCCTCATTATCATGTCTTGTTTTCCGTAGGCTGGGATATCCTTCGCGTTATGTTACGGGCTATCTCGTTACCGAATACAGCCCGCTTGAAAATAAATATATTGCCCGAAAAAAAGACAGGCATGCCTGGATACATGTATGGGACAACAGCGGATCCTGGATCGAGTTCGATACTACTCCGCCGGATATCAGCTCCAATCGTAAAAGCTCTTTTATCAGCGGGATTTACGATCTGGTTTCGTACGGCTATTATAAGCTGTTCATGTTCAAAAAAGAAAATAATGACCTGTTCAGAAATATACTTTTATACTCACTGATCCCTCTCGGTCTTTTCCTTTTTTACAGAATACTGAAAGATGTAAAACCGTACGACAATTCAGGCTCGGTCAAAACTGCAAACCCTTATAAGAAAATACCGGAACTGGAAACTATAGAAGACAAATTGAAAATGTCAGGCCATGTTCCCGAAAACGAAACTCTTGCTTCATGGTTCGCAAAAATATTCGGAAAAAATCTGCCTGAAAAGCTGAAACACATAAAAGATCACTATTACAAAATCAGGTATGGTGCCGGAATTCCCGATAAAAAGGATAAAGAACTGTTTGACAGTAATATAAGAGAGCTGGATAAAACAGAAGATTAGATAATTTCACTTTTTATTTTTATTTAACGAGCCGAAATATTTGTACAACCCCTGAATTTTATTTTTCTCAACATACTGTGAAATATACCTGTAACCGTCCCCGTAAACAGGATTAGTGTTTTCTTTCATCCTTTTATTCAGGTGCTCATTTCCGTACAGGCTGTTGATGCGCGAAGCTGTGTATTCTGCCCAGCCTTCAGTGATTTTAGGGTCTGTTATACCGGGATACTTCATTTCCATCCAGTCATGTGCCAGTTCATGCGCGGTAACCTCTATGAATTTCTCTTTTGGAAGATCCGTAAGCAGATAAATGTAGAACGAATCTGTCTGGGTGGTATTCACCTTTTTTCCGAACTCATACCCGTAAATGCTTTTTGTCGAAGTCTCTGTTTTTATCCTCTGTTCGTGGTAGAATAGACCCAGCTCCATTTCCTGACTTTGGGATTTACTGTTCAGATAATTTTTATCGACAAGCTCGAATTTTATATCATTTTCTGTAAAGATACCTAACTTATCTTTCATGATCTTTCTTACATCTCTGATAACATCCATTGCCTGCTTGTATGAAGTTATAGATGTTTTTGAGCAGTCGGGGCATATATACCTGCCGTCTTTCAAAACCCTGCAGTCGTTAGGAAGATTACAGGCGAAACATACCGGTTTTTCTGAGCATTCAATACAGTAAAAATCTCCGTTCCTGCTGCCGAAATGAACTCCGCTGTTTGTCCTCTTTCCGCAGACAGAGCAGATATCCCATGTCGATCTTAGGCATTCGTCACTGCAGTAATTTTTAGAGCCCTGGATATATCCGTTTTTTACAGGCTTTCCGCAGACTGAACATCTGGGAAGGCTCTTCTCATAGCACTCCTGATCGCAGTATATCTTTCCGTTCGATATAATATAGCTGCCCCCTGCTTTGATCTGATTTTCGCATTGGTCGCAGAATTTCTTCTCATCCCCGTTAAGCGTAAAACAGATCAAAAAAAGCAGAACTGAAATATTAAAAAACCTGTAATTCATTTTTTCCTCCGGAGATAATTTAACATTTAATTTCGGTTTTTCAAAATATTCTTTATATTTACGAGCAATTAAAGTGAGAACAGGATGCAGAATCAAATAATCTTACAGCAGATATCAATACTCGGTATCCTGGCGCTGATAGGATATTCCGCGGCGAAAATAAATATGTTCGCAGACAGCTTTTCGATCGGTTTGAACAAGCTTATCATGAAGATCACGCTTCCTCTGATGATATTCACTTCTTTGTCAAAATTCGATTTTTCGATCGAAGTTTTTAAAAGTTCGCTATTCGTTCTTGTATTTGCGTTTATTTCAATGTTCATCCTGCTTTGGATAGGCACGATAACAGGAAAAATCCTTAAACTTCCCGTTCACTCATATACCGTTCACAGGATTCATACGACTTTCGGGAATATTGCATTCCTCG
>Ga0209417_1003623_pt1 | contig 20192 bp, 25 predicted proteins | sample RifGroF2_FD_184002 | JGI IMG/M metagenome (GOLD analysis project Ga0209417, IMG submission 184002) | Groundwater microbial communities from Rifle, Colorado, USA - Groundwater F2 (SPAdes) (version 2) | ecosystem: Environmental > Aquatic > Deep subsurface > Groundwater | place: Rifle, Colorado... | reverse complement strand
AATGGGTTTCTGTATCATAAATGCCAAGAGAGAGTGCGTGGAGTGCCATTCCAACAAGATGCTCTTCAAAGTAGCTTCTCCCGCTTTGCTCTCTGTGTTCACCCCGGTGTCCCATCTCGGCTCTATTATAGACCCAACGAAAGAGTGTCATGTCATGATGATATGTCAAAGGCCGATGAGAGAAGAGAGCTGTGCTATATTCCTGAGAAAGCATACGATAATCATTATAATCCCCTGTATCAGTTTCTAAAGGATGAGACCTTCCTCGATCAACTAGCCTTACAGGAGCGAGTTGTGTAAGAGCAGTTCCCCTATAATCGCGAATGTTAGTGCTGGCCATAAATCCCCCTTTTTTACTAGTGAATGAACCTGAATATTTATGTCTTTAGGACTTGATATACCCAATTGCAAAACAGTATAGGTATGTTTTTTAAAGAGTGTTTTGTTTAATCATAAAAATGCAAAAAATCCTTGTTTTTGTAACATCTAACGAGGGAAAATTCAGGGAGGCGCAACATATCATCTCAGGCTTTCACCTCATGCAAAAATCGTTAAACCTGCCTGAGATGCAGGGCTCTCCAGAAGATATTGTCAAAGAGAAGGCAAAAGTTGCATATTCACTCATTAAGAAGCCTGTTTTTGTGGATGACGTTTCTTTGGTCTTTTCTGCCTTCAAGACCATTCCAGGACCTTACATTAAGTATTTTGAGGATGATATCGGCCCGGAAAATTTCCACCGGCTGCTCATTGATTTCCCGGATAAATCAGCCATCGCAAGTGTGTTCATCGGCTATCATGACACAGAGCAGGTTCATGTGTTTCATGGTTCAGTACAGGGAAAGATTGTTCCACCACGCGGCAAGAACGGGTTTGGATTTGATTCCGTTTTTCTCCCCGATGGCTGCTCAAAAACGTATGGTGAGATGACAAGGGAAGAAAAAGATATGATGAGTCATAGAAGAAAAGCGCTGGATGCACTGTATCATTTTTTGATGGAGAAAAAAGAGGGATCAAAATGACAGAAAAAAAGATTCTTTTTGAAAAGCTCATGGTCTCTGTCCAATGGATAGCAATCATCGCTGTGCTTGTAAGTGTTTCTTTCATGATAGGAAAAAAGCTCATTATGCCCTGGGTTGTTGTTGCCGGGGTCTCGATCTATCTCCTGCTGACGATAGGGTATGTCCATCATCTCTACAAGGCAAAGGCAGACTGGATTCGGGTTGTCTCACAATTAGCTGTCAGCATCATCGGTCTCCTTATTGCCCTTGTATTGGCAACAATTCTCATTACATTCAGTAACGTGAGTAATGTGCTCCCGATCCCCTAACATCATTTAAATAGATTTGTATTAGAATACAAACGTTTATAAATAAAACCATCTTTCCTGATGGAATGCAAGAAGCAATGCGCGTGGCTGTACAAACTGTTTTCAAAGATAAGGGTATATTCCGTCACAAATATGTTGAACTCATTGAAAAGTGGCTTCGAAGGCCTGAAATCATCATAATCAAAGGTGTCCGCCGTTCGGGTAAATCGACGATTCTGCGGCAGGTCGCTTCCCGGATGAAAGAGAAAACTGTCTACATCAACTTTGATGATTATCGACTTCTACCATATCTCAGTCTTGCATTGCTTGATGAGGTTCTTCATCAGTTTTCTGATGCAGAATATTTTTTCTTTGATGAAATTCAAAAGGTCGCTGGATTCGAAAGCTGGCTGCGTACCCATTATGACATCAAAACGCACAAGAAATTCATCATTAGCGGCTCAAACATCTCACTCTTTTCTCCAGCGCTCGGGACAGTCCTGACAGGCAGGAATATCACCTTTGAAATATTTCCGCTTGATTATGAAGAGTTCCGGGATTTTGGTGGCAAGTCGCTTGAGCAGTACATGATGTTCGGTGGCTTTCCCGAAGTGGTTCTAGAGCCTGATGAAGAAAAGAGAATGCAGCTTCTCACCCAGTACTTCAATGATATCCTTCTCAGAGACATTCTTGAGAAGCACAAAATGGTTCCCTCACAGCAGTTCAAGGCGGCTGCGCAATACATCCTTGCAAACACCGGGCTGAAGGTGAGTGCAAACAAGCTTGCAAAAGAGCTTGGTATCAACAGCAGGACTGCTGAGAATTACCTTTCGCACATGGTAGATGCATACCTGATTGTTGAAGTCCCATTTTTCTCCTATTCCACGAAGACAAAATATCTTGCTGGACGCGCATCTAAATATTATGCAATCGACAATGGGCTTTCCACCGCTCTTGCCGCAAGAACGAACCGAGGGCATCTTTTCGAGGCACTAATTGCCCAGGCTCTCCGACGCAGGAAGCAGGATATCTACTACTGGAATGGTAGAAAAGAGGTTGACTTCATTCAGGATCAAACAGCCTATCAGGTCTCACTGATGACAGTAGATAAAGAAGCATTCTCCGAGCTCAAAAAAGCAGTCAAGCATATCAGTGGATCAATTGTTATCACTCCACAAACCTTTGAGCAAGAGCTTTTCAACAAGCAACAAAAAAATGAGCACATGCAAAACTCTTCTATCAAATAAGCTTAGTGCACAATTTGAGATTAGTGTACAATTATAAGTAACCTATCAGAGGACTTATTCGGCACAACCTTTTTAAACCACGACAAGTTTTAAAGCATAAGGGGTTAAGAGTATGGAATTAACGAAAGACACAATCAAGCACGTTGCGCAAGTAGCAAGACTCGAGCTCACAACGGAAGAGATTGCCAAATTTCTCCCTCAATTGAAGGATATTCTCGAGGCATTTTCAGATATCGCAAAGGTTGACACGAATAATGTCCCTCCCTCATTCCAGCCCGTCCCCCTTCAGGATGCCGTGAGGGATGATGAACCAAAACCCTGCCTCACACAAGATCAAGCATTGTCTTTAACAGAGCATAAGCAGGATGGGTATTTCAAGGGGCCAAAAATCATATGAGCGGATCAATGAACGTAAAGCAATTCATCGACGAGGTGGGTAAGAAAAAGATTGACCCTCTCATTCACATAAAGACCGCGCTCCAGGAAGTGAAGAAAGCAAATAAAGAGTTTCATTTCATGAACATTATTGCTGATGAGCAGGCAATAAAACAGGCAGAAGTAATTAAGAAAAACCCGAAGGGAAAGCTGGCTGGCCTTCCTGTTTCAATCAAGGACTGCATCGTTGTCAAAGGCCTGGAATCAAAGGCAGGATCAGCTATTCTCGAAGGGTATAAGCCGGTCTATGATGCAACAGTCGTCCAGCGTTTGAAGGATGAGGGCGCAATTATTATTGGAAAGACCGCCCAGGACGCTTTTGGCTTTGGCACATTCTCAGTAAATGTTGGCAACAACATGGAAATTCCCCTCAACCCAATCGACAAGGAAAGGAGTTGTGGTGGCTCATCTGGCGGTTCTGGCGCTATTACCAAATGGGCATCCTTTCCCCATATATCAATCGGGGAATCAACGGGGGGATCAATTGCTGCTCCAGCCGCTTTTTGTGGTGTGTTTGGCCTCTGCCCAACGTATGGGAGAGTATCAAGATATGGCCTGATGGATTATGCCAGCTCCTTAGACAAAATCGGTCCGATGGCCTCATCATCATATGATCTGGCTCTCTCATTGTCAGTCATTGCAGGTCATGACCCGAATGATGCAACTTCCCTCAAGGAGCCAGCTGATGATTACCTAGCAGCAATTAAAAAAGAAGTCAATGGGCTCAAGGTTGGCATCATTAAAGAATCATTTGGTGAGGGTATTGACCCGCAGGTTAGTAAGGAAGTAAAAAAGGCAATCGAAGTGCTCAAGAAAAAAGGCTTAGGAGCAAAAGAGATCAGCCTTCCTCTCGTCGCTAAATATGGCGTTTCTTGTTATTATCTTATCGCCATGTCTGAGGCATCAACAAATCTTGCGAAGTATTGCGGGATGAGATATGGCAGGCACGAGAAGCTCGAGGGCAATTTTAATGAGTATTTCACAAAAGTCAGATCGAAACATTTCAACCAGGAGACAAAAAGAAGGATCATTATTGGCACCTTTGCGAGGATGGCTGGGTATCGTGATGCCTATTATATCAAGGCAGCAAAGGTCAGGACAAAGATCATCAGTGAATACAAGGCAGCATTCAAGGAAGTCGATGTCCTCATAAGCCCCACAATGCCTATCATTTCGCCAAAATTTGATGACATAAAAAAGCTCACACCCTTGCAGAATTACATGATGGATATCATGACTGTTGGCCCAAATCTTGCCGGCCTTCCTCATTGTTCTATTCCCATCGGAAATGTAGAAGGAATGCCCGTTGGTATGATGGCAATAGGAGATCATCTGGAGGAAAAGAAAGTCCTGCAGGTTGCGAGTGTGTTTGGATAGGGCCTCTTGTTCATCTTTAAACAACGTTCTCAAAACACATTCTCAACATTCATAATATTCTTATAGTGCTAACCTAAAAGAATATAAAAAATCGGTGGAGGTATCTCTAATGGATAAAAAAGCGAGAATTGGAATTCTTTTAGGATTGGTGACTATATTGATTATTGTAGCCGGCTCTGTGTTGGCAGCAAGGGCAAAACCTGAATGTAATGACCGGATAGATAATGATGGTGATGGAAAGAAAGATCTTGCTGATGCTGGATGCAGTAACAAGCATGACATTGATGAGTCAAACTGCGGCGATGCTGTGTGTGAAGGTGGTGAAACTCCCTCATCATGTTCAGCGGATTGTGGAGTTCCCGATTCCTGCTCTGATTCTGATGGTGGTGTTGTGATCTCGGTCCTTGGAACAGCCTCTGGCTATTTAAACAATGTTCCTTATAATAACGCTGATTACTGTGCAAATAGCGATGCAGTCATTGAATTTTCTTGCAGTGATGTTTATCAGCAATCGCAGCAATTGAGTTGCGGGACAGACTCTTATGGGAGTAATTATTGTGCTAATGCTTCTGTGTATAGGGATTTGACAGATTACTCTTGTGCAGGTGGTGTTTGTTCTTCATCAACAATTCCCGAGTTTGTGGAATCTTGCCCATTTGGTTGTTCAGCTGGAGTTTGTAATCCTCAGCCTGATACATGCTCTGATTCTGATGGTGGCATCATCCCTTCAGTTTTTGGTGCTGTTTCTGGATATATCAATCAAGTGCCATACACCAATGATGATTACTGTGTGAATAGTGATGACCTCGTTGAGTGGTATTGTATGGCTGGTCAAGCTTTAAATCAGCAGCAGTCTTGTGGCAATGATACCTATTCTGGATCCTATTGCTCAGGAAATATCATAGTAAAAGACTTCACTGATTATTCCTGTGGATCAGGGGCATGTGGCTCTTCGCTCACTCCTGAAGTGCAGGAAGATTGTGATGCTCAGGATGGCTATGGTGCGCCATACTGTGTTGGTGATATGAGGAAGATAGACTTCATCGATGGCTCGTGTTCAGGAGGCGCCTGTAATACATCTTCGTCACCCGTTGTTGAGGAAAATTGCAATTTAGCAGACGCGGTTGGCCAAAACTACTGTTATAATGGCTCTGTGATCAGGGATAGGACCAATGGTTATTGCTCTTCAGGGAATTGTTTGAATAACACCTATCAGGAGCTTGTCGAAGTTTGCACCTACGGCTGTACTGGAGGGGTTTGTGATTCCATTCCAGACTCTTGTTCTGATACTGACGCAGACAACATTTTTACTAAGGGGACGGTGAGTGGGGTCATGAATAGCTCTCAGTATAGCCAAGATGACTTCTGCCTTGATGGAGTGACTGTTGCAGAATGGGCATGTTATGGCACTACTCCTGATTATTTCCCGGGAGGGTGCTATGCTTCAAACCAGACTAATTTGACAGGTATCTGCATAAACGGAAGGTGCACGTAAGTGCACATTTTTTTTCTTTCTTTTTACGGTTCAATTCTCTTTAATGGCATCCCATCAAAATCTTTATCGTAAGAAACAATCGCCTCGCACCCGCAAGCAACTGCGGTTGCATAGTGGCATGCATCGTTGAAATGCAAGTCATATTTATTCATATGTGATACTGCTTCAAAGGCTATATTCTTGTCAATACTCACAAAAGAAAACTGAGTATTCCTGATTAATTCTGTTATGATTGAATGGCAAAACTGTTTATTTTTTGTTATCCGGAATAATGTGGAGAATAACTCACTTAAGATCAATGGTGAGCTCACGAAACACTCATCACCTTTTAAAACTTCCACGCATGCTCCTTTTCTAGGCCCGAATGTGAATGCATGCACCAGAATATTTGTATCAATAAATCTCATAATCTTCTTCACCAATCTTTTCCATTTCTTCAATGGATAATGTACATGGGTATTTTTTCCCTTCTTGAAATAATCGTTCTAAGGATGACTTGTTTCCTTGAAATGGCTCTATGAAAATCTTTTCTCTTTTCTTATCAAACCTTAAAAGTACTTCACTCCCTTTATCGATCCCAAGCTCTTTCCTCATTTCCGCTGGTATTGTCAACTGATACCCCTTGCTTATTTTGACGATCATCTCATGAACTAATGATTCATGAAGGTTTAAATAATTTTCTATAACCATTTTTTCCCTCATTGAGTACTTATAGATATGGAGTCGTTTCCTGGACGACAAACAATCTATTTTCCAAAACCTTTATATAATTACCATATTGCAAATAATTCATGAATCGTGGCCGTCCAACAACATCGCAGATTCGTGAGAATATTCTTTCAATTCTTCTGTACAAGAAAAGGGCATACGGCTATGATCTCATTAAAATCTATCAGCGCCTGTTCGGGAAAGTGCACCCGCGCTCTATCTATTATCACCTCAAAAAAGCACAGGCTCTAGGGCAGGTAAAAGTAATCGCAATTGAGGAAGAAAAAGGGGATTATTCCTGGGGCCAGACAGCTCAAAAGATTTATTACTCTCTAGACCAAAATGCAAAGCCAAAACCAAATCAGATGATCGAAGAATTCTTCAATTCAATGAAAGGGAAAGAATGATCCGATGATGATAACAAGAAGCAGGATAAGGTAAAACAATGACACCCTTCCCCAGATCCGTTCCGCTTTCTCTTTTGTGAAATAATGCCCTAATCCGACAAGGAGCATCCGTCCCCCATCGACCGGACCGAGTGGGAGCAAATTAAAGAGCCCGATGCCAAGGTTGAGCAGGTAGAGATAGAACACCAGGACAGAGAGCCATTCGAACGCTGAGAGTGCCCATGGAGGGGCATTTACCCGTTCTCTTACCCTGGCCTCATCCTCCAATTTCACTCCCATATAAGCGGTGTTTGGATCATCCGGATGAGCCCCAAGGAGAAGTGTATGGGTAGAGACATTCGTCCCAAGAAGCAACTTCTCGCCGGGTTTTTTCTCTTTGAGTAGCGAAGATAAGTTCTGTGTTGTCTGGACACGTATCCCATCAATGCTGGTGATCAGTTCGCCGGGGGTAAGTCCAGATGCTTCAGCAGGTGACCCTGCATCAACGCTGACAATATTCACTCCGATCGGTTCATAGATTGCTTGCGATATCGGTCCAAAGACTAGAAGAAGGATTGCCAAAAAGACAAATCCAAAGACAATGTTTGTGAAGGGGCCAGCAGCAAACACCCCAAGTTGCTGTTTCGTCGTTTTCTTGGAGAGCACTTTCTCATCAGGCTCGACGAATGCGAGGGGGACGACCGGTGCAAGGACGCCAAGGAACGCAAAACCGGATGATTTTACCGGCACTTTGTGGAGCCGGGCAATGACCCCATGGGAGAACTCATGCACAACGGCGATAAAAAAGATTGAGATGATCCAGAAAAAGAATGGCACATAAAATCCCCCCTTCACCTGGAACGGCAAGACAACGCCAACTCCGGCAACTGCTTCTCGCACAATAACCATCTTCACAAAAATTCTGATCATCTCAAAGCCGACGATGATCATGCCAAGAAAGCCAATGAGTATACCAGCACTCGCAAGCCAGGATAAGAGGCGGGGATGTTTCTTTGCCCACGCATCCATCTTAGCCAGACCAAGTTTTGTGCGAAACATCGCAACATAGAGGAAAGGCCCGAGCACCTGCTGGATTGTGAGCTTTTTTCGCTCGTTGTAGAGAAATACTGAGAGGAGGATAATAAAGAGAAATGCTGCAATAGTCTCAATCTGCATGAGTCACCTACTTTTTCCTTTTTGGGCGAAGATCCTTCGAGCCGCATTTCCTGCATGCTGCTTTCTTTTGCTGGACTAAGAGCCCTGATGTCTTCGTCACAGTCTTGCAGCGTTTGCAGGCAAACCTGTTCTTGAACAAACGATTATCAGCTTCAGCGAATTTTGCCATGGTTATTCAGTCTTTATTTGTTTCATTACCCTTTCGCCAAGGATGATCCAATAGAGGATATTCTTCCCTTCCCCAACATCAGCCTTGAGCTCTTCTGGAATCTTCATCTCGAAGGTTTCATAATTTTCTATGTCCATCACGTTTGCCACATCACCGGCGATGGAAAGGACGGAGGCCGTCCTTTTCTCGATGATTGGCGTCTCGACATGGTCATGCCCTGGCATGACAACGTCCCGTTTCTTATCGTCAAGCAGCCCAACGGCAGTAACCCGGTATTTTGCATGGCCATGCTTTCCTGGCCTGGACACCTGGGTATCAGTGATCCTGCAAGCAACACCGTCTATGACGATGCAGCTTCCTTTCTTCATTGTTGAGATAGGAACTTGTTTTGTGGTCATAAAAAACACCGATTGGAATATGAACCGGGGAGGGTTTATAAACATTGCGCTCTTCTGTTATTATTCTTCGGCATGGCCATTCATCACAAGAGGGAGCATCCTTTTTGTTATTTCTTCACAAAGGGGGCTTTTTGCCCATTCCAGGTCTCCAAGGAGAAAATCTTGATTAGTCCCTCCATGGATTGCATCATCCACTGCATCATAATAGCATAAAAGCAGCCTGCACCAGTTGTTCATCATAGTGGAGCGGAAAAGGTGGTGATCTGAAAAGATATCCTCCTCCCCGGAGAGTCGGAGAAAATCAAGAAACAATGATCGCATGATTTCCGGCCCTTCAACCTGATGGACGCGTTCTTGGATGTCTGTCATATGATATTCCCTATTGTAGATGATCAGGTCATTTCGTCTGGTCAGGATAGCGTTCCTGCCAACTTTTTTTATATATCTCAGGCTTCTGTCAATGATGCCTTGTCCCATCAGATGGTCAAGGTTGCGGAGTAGTTTGTCATAATCGCAGCTGAGGAAATGAAGTGTCCCTGCATCAATGCGCCCGATAAGAAAATCCTGAAAAAGGTACCGTAATCGTTCTTTCTGTGTCGGAATGTCCATGCCAAAATCAGGGTCGTCTTGTGGGCGTCTCTCCAGGTAGCTTGGATCCATAGCCGCAAATTGGATGCTTATTTCGACTGCTTCCATCACGTTGATGACATCTTCAATGCTTGGGTATGCAATACCAAGGTGCATCTCTTCAGGGATATATATCGGACCCTGATTATGGCAGAGTTCGACTTCAAGAGATCCTGTTGGGGAATGAGGAACGGGTGCAAGTACTGTTTCGATGCCCGTGAAAGCATAATATTTTGTCCCGGTGATCGCATCTTGGACCAGGAGTGATCTGTGTTCTCCCATCTTCGATCTGAACAGGTGATGATTTATAATATTTTAGTGTATTCAAGAAATATTATCTCCCAGCTAAGTCCCTATTCGAAGAAAAACCATCCTTTCCTCGTCATTCTTGACAGATACTGCTCGCATCCTTCCCAGTCATAGAACCGCTTCTCCATCTCCTTGAACTTTTTCGTGTGATGATGTGGCCGCACCCCTTTTGCCGAGTACTTAAGGTATTTGTGCAGCAGTTCATGATGCATGACATAATCTAGTACCCGTTCAGGAGCCCCGCGAAGGGCATCTGACATGCTGATTGTATCTGTCCCATAATCATAGCTTCCAAGCCGTCGTGATGCTTTATGCCATTGTAGGTTTGGCTTCTCCACCAATCCTCCAAAATACTGTTCATTTACCCGATCATATGACAATGCGAGCACTTCATCATCTTGTGTCTTGTCGATGACCATCGCTATTTTTTGCATGAACACATGGTACATCTCGATGTTCATCGTGCTCTTGATGCCCCTTTCATGCAGTATCCTTATCAGGAGGTCTTGGATGAGGCCGATGACAATTTCTTTGCTCACCGTCTTCCATTTGGAGGAGAGGTGAAATGAGATGTCCCTGCCCCGTTTTCGGACGTTTGCATTATAGCCCTTGAACCGGGCAGAATAGTCAAGGGTGAACGTATAGGGGGATGTTTTTCCCGGAAAGAGAAGTTCATATGCCTCATCGATGATCATGGCAGGCAGTGCTTCTCTTTTTTTTATAAGCGTTGTGGCACAATAATCTTATTATAAGGCGGTAAAGGATGATGTCCTATGGACGCTGTTATCGAGAGGATATCATCAATCCTGGAAAATGCCTCAACGCCAAGGAGAGGGACATGCACCCTGCCAGACAAGACAATATTTCCGATCGATCAAACTTTTTTCAAGGCTCTTCCAAAAGCAGATGGTAACCAGGTGTGCGCATGTATTGATGGGGGGAACCAAGAGCTTATTGCCTCCCCTCATTTGGCTGTTCAGTATATACGGGTTGTTGGGGTGGTCTTTCAGGGAAAAAGGAAGCAAGAGATGATGAAAGAGGAGTTCTTTGTCGTGCTCAGCAGGGAGGGCAGTAGAGTGAGGGCTGATTGCTTTCCAGATCCCTTCACTCTCTCAGGGGATTACTCTTCCTCGGCACAAAAAGCACAAAAAACACAAAAAGAAGCAACACTCACTTCCTCCTGCTCACTTTCTTCTATTGCTCTGGATATCAGGAGGGCTGCTGAAGTGAGGATGGGGGGGACGCTAATAAAGACAGGTTTCCAGGGATCAATCATTGTTGATGGCGCGCTGGATGATCATCTGTGTTCCCCTGATGAGGGCATATCCGTTGTTGCCCTGCTGCACTCAATTGCTCCTCCCGGATCATGGTGCTTTGTCCCGCCAGGAGTCCCAGGCAGCCTTTCTTTTGTCAGGCTCCATCCACTCTCACGCCATATTTTCAGGGTAGAAACAAAAGGCAATGCGTCATTGGCGCCATTGGTTTATCATGCACAGGACCCAGCGTTCCTTGGCTATCCTTATGGACTCATTATTGCAGATAAATTTGCCCGGGTAACTGATCAGGAAAAAACATATCTTAGGTCGATCCTGGATGCCCGCGTATTTTTGGGGAGGACAAGATCTATTCTCGATGCGCATAGTCACCTCGATGCGGTAAATGGTCCCCTGCAGGGCAAAAGATAGTACTCACTATTAAGAAGTACCATAACTTTATATAGGTGTAGACAAAAAAGTTCATCGGGGTTTGGTAAAAAGACAACTCAAAGAAGCTTAAACTTAAGAGAAGCTTATATTCGTTATGTTCATTTATATCAAAAAGAGGTGTGATCAATGGCAAAGAACAAAAAAGCCAATCGTAAGGCTATTGCAAAGAAGATGGTAAAGGTCCAAACAAAGCCATCACAGAGCGCTTCCGTTGGGCATTATGCATTTATCCTCGGGGTATTGCTCGCGATCCTTGCCGGGTTCTTGATTGCGGATAGCACAAGCCCGCTTGGAAAAGTGGTGAGCCTGGTATTGATTATCCTTGGTTTGCTGATCGGGTTCATCAATATCACGGGCGAGGAGACTCATAAGTTCCTCGTCGCAGCAATTGCCTTGCTCCTGGCAGGGACATTGAATTTAGGTGTTGGAAGGCTCGGGTATGACCCCATTGATATGCTTGGTATCACCTTTAGGGCGATTTTCAGCTATATCAGGAGCTTTGTTGCACCAGCAGCGTTGATTGTTGCATTGAAGGTTGTCAAGGATCTGGCAGAACGCCAGTAGTTGTGATGTGCAATGGATAATGTAATGGATATTTTGTCTGTAGGATCAGCCACGGTTGATGTATTCGTCCACACAAAAGAAAGCCATTTTAACCCGAAATCCAGGAAGATTAAGCTCGATATTGGCTCTAAGGTGCTCGTAGATCACATCTTCCATGCAACAGGTGGGGGCGGCACGAATACCGCCGTTGCATTTTCCCGCCTTGGCCTCAAGGCAGGGTTTCTGGGAAAGCTTGGAAAAGATGAAGCGGCAAGGATGATCATTGATGAGATGAAAGAAGAGCGGGTGAATACCTCCCTTGTATCAAGGTCTGATGTGCAGACCGGTTATTCTGTCATCCTTGACGCCGCAAAAGAGGACCATGTCATTCTTTGCTTTAAGGGGGCAAATGATGAGTTCAAGGCAACTGATATCCATGAGTCACGGATGAAGGCTGGTTGGTTCTATATTGCAACCATGATGGGTGATGCATATAAGGCGATAGAAAAACTCGTCGAGTATGCAGCAGCCAATGAAGTGAAGGTTGCATTCAATCCTTCGACGTATCTTGCAAGTAAGGGACCAAAATATTTGGAGAAAGTTCTCAGGCACGTGACAGTCCTTGTGCTCAATCAGGATGAGGCAAGGCTGATTATTGGCAAGAAAAAAGTCAAGGAGCTGGCAGTAAAGCTCCGAGAGCTGGGTCCAAAAATTGTTGTTATCACTGATGGCCCAGGGGAGATTGTTGCCTACAATGGCACAATCTTTTACTCAGCAAAGCCAAACAAGGTAAAGATTGTGGAAACGACAGGCTCTGGAGATGCTTTTGCTTCTGGATTTGTTGCAGGGATCATCAAGACAGAGGATGTTGAGTTTGCGCTGCAGCTGGGAATGGCAAATGCAGAGAATGTCATCCAGGCTCTTGGGGCGAAAAATAATCTGCTCAGGCTCGGTCAGGCATTGAAGTACATGAGAAAGCACCGGGTCAGTGTAAAGAAAAGTGTGAAGTAACTGTTTTTCTTAATTTTATCATAAATTTTATCATATGGTGGATAGTCTACATTTGGGCAAGGCTTGAAGGGTGCAGAAATAGTAATACCTCGAATATTGTTGGGATACTATCAACCACAGGGATGAAGTACTTTATCCATGTTTCTAACAATATCTGTTTGTGTTATTATCCCTTTCACATCTAGATCGTCCATCACAATTAATTTCTTTATATTCTTATCTCTCATTATATATGCTGCAAGCATTGGTGTTTGATCTTCTTCTGTAGTAACAACAGGAGAACTCATTATATTCTGTGCTTTCTGATCGAGAATATTGAATCTTTCTTTATATATACTCTCTCTGTAACAATTCCTTTAACTACACCACTTCGCATAATAACAACACAGCCTACGTTGTTTCTTGCCATTAGCTCAATGATATCAAATACAGTAGAGTTTTCGTCCCCATAAATCAAATGGGAACTCATAATATCTTTCACCGTTACCATTATGATGGACTCATAGGTATAACTTGTATTTAAGATTAACGATGGATTAGTTAGGGACATAAGTATCATATAAAATTTTGCATAAAAATATGTTTTTGCCAGAACTGTTCCAAAGCGGTTTGTAGGTCATCAATTTTTTTGAAATATTGTGATTTAGTCACAGAGTCTTTTGTGACTTTCCAGCAGGTTTCTATGGGGTTGAGTTCTGGTGAGTAGGGTGGAATATGTTCAACGCTGATTCGTGGTGCGTATTCTCGTATTAGGTTTTTGACACATTGTGTTTTGTGAAATCCTGCGTTGTCAAGGATGAAAACGTATTTCTTTTTCTTGTCTAATCTTTCAAATAGTGTTCTCAAGAAATGTCTGAATGTGAGGCTGTTTTGTGAATCGTAAAAGTCATAATAGAATTGGTGGTTGCTTGTCAGTGCTCCGAAGGTGATGAGCTTTTTATTGCTCCAAAAAAATGCTCCTCGTGGTGTTTCTCCTTTGGGAAACCAGATTTTTTTGTAGGTTGTTGTTAATTGAAATCCTGCTTCGTCGATTGCTATAATTTCATAATCCAAATATTTCGTTTCGAGTTTTTTTTAAATTCTTGACGAAATACTGCAACCTTTTCGGGATCATTTTTTATGTGTTGTGAGCGCGGGGCTATACGCGAAAAATCCAGTTTGCGGAGTATTCGCTCAACGTGGCGTGTTGAGTATTTCTTGTGTGTTGTTTGCTCAATGAGTTGTGAGAATTTTTTTGTGTCAATGGAGCAGAAATTCTTGTTTGTAGCTCGTGCTTTTTGTGCAAAATCCCCCTTGAGTCTTGCCAGAGTTTCTTTCGTCAAGGGTGTTGGTCGTCCACTACGAAATCGGTTTTTGATACTGCCAATCTTATTGTACTTCGCAAGAAGTCTGCTTATCGCTGACTGATGGCATCCTGCCAAGTCAGCGATTTCTTGTTGTGTTTTTCCCTGGTTTGTCCACTTAAGGACAAGTTCTCTTGTTTGTAGGTTGATCATAAAAACAAGAAAGCACAACAACTATATAAATTATGCGTTAATTATGTCTTATACTAGTAGAGACGCTGTTTATTCCTTTCTGGGTTTAATACCCCGGAACTCTGCTCCGGTTGAGAACTTCATTTCCGCCTATCTTCTTTAGAGCGAGCGTAGCGAGTTAGGGTTTACACCACTATTCTTCAGGGTATGGAAAGCTGCCGGAATACTGACTCCATCTCTTGAGAGTGAAGTGGACACAAGATTAGGAGCCTTGAAGGACATGTGGGCAAGTGTGCACCCACACAATTTCCTGCCATTAAAAAATTTTCTACCTTTCATCCCAAGTTTGACAGTTAGATAAAAAAGTGTTCTCAGTTTTGTCTGAGTTTATGACAAAACAAACCAAACTGAGAACATATGAGATACAGCAGAACACCAATATATCTTTTCCGGTTGGAACGGCCTTGGCTGTTCAGAAATATAGTGCAAAACTTGATTTTGAAGGGATTCTGAGCCGATACAAGAAACGTGGGATCAATATCACTACGCTCACTGAAGCTCTGCTTGCGTACCGGCTCAGCGAGAATCTCAGCACATCAAAGGCAAGCGGTTGGATTAATCGACCTTGTGTGTTATCACATTTTTGTCTGAAGTCGTTTGAGGAACGTACACTTTTTCGTCTGCTTGAAACACTTGGCATGAATTATGAACAGATTATTTTTGATATTCGAAACGTTCTTTTTCGACTCTATACATTTCCTCATACCAACACAAACCTTGACTGGACAAGCTTTGTCCTCTGGGGTCAGCAAGCAAAGCTTGGAAGGTATGGATACAGTCGAGATCATAGACCAGACAAAAAGCAGATCACTGTCGGCATAGCGGAGCTTGCCAACCCTATTAACATTCCAATTGGATTAACAATTCAACCAGGGAATACTGCGGATCAATCGCACTTCAAGAAGACATTTCAGCAGGTGCTTCCGCACCTGCTAGATAACTCGTTAATCACCTTCGACAAAGGCGGTCAAAGCAAAGAAAATATTGATTCAATTCTCGCGGGCAAGATGAAATATCTCTCGGCTAAGAAGCTCAACACCAGTGATGATAAACGTATCCAGAAATTCAATAAAAATAAAGCAGAATGTATAGATAAAGAAAAAGGCATTTATGGCATCAAGATTATCTATCCCAACAGAGTAGACTACTTCTATTTTTCAGAAAAATTACAAATGGAGCAGATTGAAACGAAACTCCGCAAAGCGGAGCGTCACCTCAAAGAAGCTCAAGAAATACAAAAATCAATTGAAGGCAAAAGGTGTTTGCCCAAACGATTTCGTCTGAACAACCCTCTCGTTGACATAAAATATTCGTATCAAACCAAACTCTCACATCTCACCGAAAAAGAAGCAAGAACAGTCGTTCAGAATGCGTGTTTTAACGGCAGAGAAGGATTTTTCTGCCTTATTTCGAGCGAGAATTTGACACTTGAAGAAGCTCTGCAAATATATCGCATGAAAGATTCCGTTGAAAAAATATTTCAGTCTCTAAAAAACGATATCAACATCAAACCGCTGCGTGTCTGGACGGAGAATAGTATGTATGGAGCAGTTCTCATCGGATTCTTAGCACAGCTCATCATATCGCTGATGCGATATGATTTTGAAGAACTCAAACATGTTTCACCAAAATTAATCAAAATTAGCCTGATGAATTTGACAGTTACGGTAGAAATTGCTCGCAAGCATCCCAAAAGATGGATTTACTCGAACTTTGAAGCCATAAATTGCCTCATTTGCTGCCAAAATCAGGCGATAACATAAGAAAATAAGAAAAAAAAGGACTGAAAACAACTTCTGTCAAATTGGTTTTTGGATCAAAAGTAGTCAGCAAACTGTCAAAGCTGGGTTTCATCAGCAAAAAGCGATCACAGAAGCTGATTAAGGCCAAACCCCACAAGATATGCAACACTTGCAGCGAGCATGCCAACAAGCAGCATTTCAAATCCTGCAATGTACCATTTCTTCGCGATCAGGAATGATCTGAGCGACCCTACAACAAAGAGTACTATTGCTGTCAGAATGATGGCAATCTCGAATGCGAGATCATCTATCCCCGGAATAACAAAAACGAGTAGATACGAGACGAGCGGGATAAATCCAGCAACACCAAACGCAAGAAAGGTGGCAAGGGCTCCTTTGACTGCTGATTTTTCCTCAAACCCTGGAAGGTTGAGTTCATGTTTCATCATCTCATCGACCCACACTTTTTTTTCTGAAGTGATAATTTCTACTGCTCGCTCAAGGTCTTTTCCTTTGAATCCTTTTGCGCGGTAAATCTGCCTGATCTCCTCTTTTTCACCCATAGGGACATTGTCTATTTCCCATGATTCTCGGTCATGCTCTCTTTTAAAGTAATCCTGGTCTGATTTGATAGAGAGGAAGTTGCCCATCGCCATGGAAAATCCATCAGCAAAAAGGTTTGCAAAGCCCAGGATCAGGACAACGGAGAAGGACAATGATGCGCCAGCAACGCCTGCAACGACGGCAAATGTGGTCACGATCCCATCTATTGCGCCAAACACCATATCCCCAAGATACCTGCCTTTTTCTACCCGGTGCATCCCTTCTGCAAGGGCATGCTTCGTATGCGCCTGTTTTGTGAGATCCAGGTCTTTCTTCTCGTATCCTTGTTGCGCTTTTCTGACTCGTGCATCGACCATTAAGAACCTCGAATGATGATTGGTAGTTCTCCTTGTCCGCGTATAAAAACCTTTTTATATGTTCTCGCAGGTAAAGAGGGGAAGAGAGGTTGATGCATGCTCCAGACAGGAAAACAAGTGCTCAAAAAAGCAAGCAAAGGTGGATATGCCGTTGGTCATTTCAATTTTTCTAACCTTGAATCTCTCAAGGCAATAGTTCAGGCTGCACAGAACACCAACTCACCCGTCTTTGCTGCAACATCTGAAGGGGGGATTGAGTATGGGGGAGTGGACTATCTGGCAGCCATCGCAAAGATCGCGGCAAAAAATGCAAAAGTTCCGGTTGTCTTGCATCTTGATCATGGCAAAGACATGAGATACATCAATGCAGCAATCACGCATGGCTATACCTCAATCATGATTGACGCATCTTCATTTCCATTGAAAGAAAATATCCGTATCACAAAGAAAGTTGTGATCCTGTGCCATCAAAAAGGGATCAGTGTTGAAGCAGAGCTGGGCTGCCTCCAGGGAATTGAAGATAAGGTGTCAGAAAAGGAATCCATTTTCACAAGCCCAAAAGAAGCAGTCTATTTTGTCAAAGAAACCGGTGTTGACTCTCTTGCGATATCTGTTGGCACTTCCCATGGAGCATATAAATTCAAGGGAAGATCAAGGATCGATATCGCAAGAATCCGTTTGATCAAGAAACTCCTGAACATCCCTCTTGTCCTCCATGGCGCTTCTGGAGTGCCTCATTCCCTCGTTGCCATTGCAGAAAAATATGGGGCAAAGCTTGGGGATGCCCATGGTGTCTCAGACACAACATATAGGCAGGCGATAGCCGCAGGTATCAATAAGATCAATGTTGATACAGACCTCCGGCTCGCATTTGATGCAGGGATCAGAAAAACACTAAAAGAGAACCCATCAGTTTTTGATCCAAGGAAGATTCTCGGGCCTTCAACCCTATTAATGACAAAAGTGATCGAGCAGAAGATGAAGGTATTTGGGAGTGCAGGGAAAGCATAGGGTTTGTAGAAAATAGTGGTGAGCATCATCTTCCGAGGTTCTCTGAAATGCCCAATAAATGCCCAATCAACCTATTGTGGGTTCAACCAAACAGGAACAGCAAATCTAGGCTCACCAATAACCAATACCCTGCCCAGGTGTCCGGGAAGCGAGATTTTCTACAAAGTCGAAAGCATAAGAACATTTTTATATCCTCTTTCCAATGCCCGGTGCATGAAAAAGAAGGTGCCGCCGTTATTCTCTGATTTTTTTGTGCTCTGCAGGCGTTCTGTTGGGATATTCATCCACCATCCTGGTATCTTTTTGCCTCTTGCGCTGGTGTTTTATCTCCCTCTCATCCTGATCACTCTGCACTATAATCTCCCCTTGAGGGCAGCTTACACGTTTCCGCTTTTCCAGTCCAAGCTTTTGGCAGGGATAATAATCACCTTCCTAAATCTCCTCGGCCTTATCGCCTGCACCCTCGCAGTGGAGCATATCCTTCAAAAGAAAAGCCCGCACACAGACAGCATTCTTCTTGAATCATTCTCGAGGTGGAAAGGTGCCACCAGTACTTTCCTTTTGCTCTACGGACTCTTATGCGTGCTCTTTCTCCTTTTGATCATTCCCGGCATTATCTATTCCATTTATTGGATATTCTCGTTATATATCGTCGTGCTCACAGGAACAACGAAAAATGAAGCGCTCAAAACATCCAAAAAACTAACACAAAAAAAGTTTTGGGAAGTCATCTTCACGCTCTTTGGCTTGTTTCTTTTCACCAGGCTTATCCCCCTGCTGATTGCAGCAACAGGCACAGTCCAGGTATCCCTGGTCATAGCAGCGCTGATGGTAACAAGGCCAATAGAACATATCTTTATTGTTCTTTACTATCAGTTGTTGGAAGAATCTGCTCCCCGAGGGTCTCGATAGCTGCTCCTTTAATGAGTGATCCAATGATTTCTGGCAGCGAATCAATGGCAACCCTGATCTGTGTTGTCGAGTCCCTGTCCCGAACAGTCACTTTCTTATCCTGCAACGAATCAAAATCAAATGTCACGCAATAAGGAACCCCTAGCTCATCTGCCCTGGCATATCTTCTCCCAATCGTCCCTGCATGGTCTGTGAAGCAGGCAAATTCCTCATGCACCAAGTCAAACACTGCTTCCGTTTCATCTTTTAGTTTTTTGACAAGGGAAAAAATGCCAACTTGATAGGGTGCTATGTTAGGAGGGAGCCTGAGCACGATATTTCCTCTTTCCTTATCATCAGTAAACCCCTCATAGAGAAGCGCCAGGAACGCCCGGTCGACTCCCTGCGAGGGCTCGATCACGTGAGGCAATATTTTTTCCTGTTTTTCTTCATCGAATATCTCAAGGTTTTGTTTTGATGCTTCCCTGTGCTGTGTTAAGTCAAAGTTCCCCCTGTTTGCATTCCCATGGATCTCTTTCCATCCGAAAGGGAAATGGTATTCGATATCAAATGTTGCTGAGCTGTAATGCGAAAGTTCTTCCTTCAGGTGTTCTCGCAGCCGCAGTTTTTCAGGCGAGATGCCAATATCCATGAACCATTGGTACATGGCTCCAAGCCAGTATCCATGCCAGGAGGTGCATTTCTTCTGCTTTACCATATCCCCAATGGTTGTCTGGGAATGCTCATTTCCCTTCTCCTGTGCTTCCTGGCTGAGCAGGTTCACCTGGAGCCCTTCAACATCTTTCAAGTAAGCACAATCATCCATCTGGTCTGGCCGGAGGAAGAACTCTATCTCCATTTGTTCAAATTCCCTGACACGAAAGAGAAAGTCTCTGGGGGAGATCTCATTGCGAAATGCTTTGCCGATTTGGGCAATCCCAAAGGGCAGTTTCATCCGGGATGTCTCACAGACCGCCTTAAAATTCGCAAAGATGAGCTGTGCTGTTTCAGGGCGAAGGTATGCGGTAGATTGTTCAGTCTCCACTGGGCCAACTGTTGTCTTGAACATGAGGTTGAACTGTTTGGGGGCTGATAAGGGATTTCCTTTTGGTGATGTGAGGTTGTTGTCCTGGATGACCTGCCAGAGTTCTTCTGCCTTCATCCCGTCGGTTTGGATGCCAAGGGCATCTGCGACAAGCA
>Ga0209417_1003622_pt1 | contig 20200 bp, 16 predicted proteins | sample RifGroF2_FD_184002 | JGI IMG/M metagenome (GOLD analysis project Ga0209417, IMG submission 184002) | Groundwater microbial communities from Rifle, Colorado, USA - Groundwater F2 (SPAdes) (version 2) | ecosystem: Environmental > Aquatic > Deep subsurface > Groundwater | place: Rifle, Colorado... | reverse complement strand
AGTTTAATGTTGCAGTAGACAAAGTGTCAGTATACACTTTAGCGGGCGAATTAATTAAGGCGCAAGAAGGTGGAGTTACTACAATGGATGTTTCCCTTTTACCACAAGGGATTTATATTGTTCGTTATGAGATAAATAATGAACTTGCAAATCACAAAATTATCAAGTTGAAGTAACTAAACACCTGAAGAATAAAAGATAACTAAATTGTTTTACAAAAAGTGAAATCTAATATTATTAAAAAATGAAAAATCTAATTATTATTGTCACTCTGTTGTTTTTATTAACAGCAAACACAAATGTAATACTTGGAAAAGGAGACATCGACAAAAAGACTTCTGAAAAATCAGTTAATACAACAAAAAAAATTATATCATATAGTGCAGAACCGAGATCTCAGTTAAGGGTTTTTTTTGATTATTATCACCATTCGCTGCCTGCAGTTAAAATAGGTAAATATATTACTACTGGTAGCTGGATTGACGATAAAGGTCGATATGGATGGGATGATTTTGTCCATACAAACTCTTTAGATCACTTATATATAGTACTCGAAAATGACTATCAAATTTTTATGCACCAAGAAGCTTATACAAAGAATATGCTTAAAAATGCTGATATGGTTGTAATCATGAGTGTAGATGACCCTGCTATTGTTTCCGGGATGCCATACATATCTGATGAAGAAATTACTGCACTTAGAAATTATGTTTTACAGGGGGGTAGTTTGATGGTAATGGTTAATGCAGGAACACCATCCAGAGCAAACGAAGGATTTGAAAAAAAGCAATTAGGTAAATTAGTTAATTCTTTTGGGCTCAAATGGAATAATGATGATACACATTATTCAGATTTGGATATACCAGCAGGACATCCTTGTTTTTATGATGTTTCTGATTTTCACTATGGTGCGGGCTGTACCCTATCAATACTTCCGAATGCGTCAAAGCCTGAAGTATTATTAGATGTGTATTCAGATCAAAGTTATACTGATAGAAAAGTAAGTGGACCTGGTATTGTGATGGTAAGGCCGGGGAAAGGAAAGTTTATTTTAGTAGGTGACGTAGGTACTTGGACTGGTAATTTGTCCAGGCCATGGGCAGATAATGTTCGAATACTAAAACAACTCTTTCTCCATCTGCAGCCAGATCAAGGAGTAAAATATCCATCTTTGAAAGAAGGTAAAGAGTTGAATTATGAGGTTGCTGTGACTGGATTACAAGCCGTGCCAGTTGCAAATAGTTTGTCTGAAATTAAAAATAACCATTACCAAATGTTTTCACCCAGACCAATAACAAATCTTCCATTTTTTGAAAGATCGGGTAATATAGTAATGAAGTGTAAGGAGGTCATGAACAATGGGGATTCGAAAATTGAGGTTACAATGCCCTATTTAAAATGGTTTGATGAGAAATCAAATGTTCAAAATGAACAAAGCATAAAATTTAATGTCTCAAGGCAAGGTAAGGTAAGGGATGTAGAAGCATATGGCGATGATGCTCACTGGTTGTCTCCAGATATATCATTGTTAGTGGCTCTTATTCCGTCTGATGGAATCCGCCCAGGTGATAAATGGAACACAATAGAACCAATCAGGGTGCCAATTTTAAAAGGATCTGATTTTGCTCCTGTGAAAAAATATGACATGAATGTAGTATATGTTAGAGACACAGAAATCAATGGAAGGACATGTAGGTTGTTGAGATCTTCGAATGAGATATGGTTAGATGAATTAGGTGTAAAGATTGAAGACTTATTACCTCAGGAGTTTGTTCGTCAGGTAGAAGGCGGATATTATCAGTTTTTAAATAAAAAGGGAGGAAAGTTATTATTTAAACGAGAACAATGGGTTGACAAAGAAACTGGTGATGTTTTACAGGCGAAAGGTCAAACCAGAGTAATTGCATGGATACATGACAACCGCAAACCTGTTCCAGAGAAGAATCTGGATAAAGACAATGAAATGATTGTATCTATAGCTCATGTAGTGAACTTCAAGCTTAAAGAATGGTGAAATGATTCTGTTTAAACTTATTCTTAAAGAAATTAAAGCAGGAAATGAGGTGCCAATTAGTTCAAAAATAAACAAGTATAATAGATGAATTTTGTTTATTTATCTATAAAATAATGTTTTGTCAATGAATGTTAACAAATGTTTGCATAAAGGATTGATTATCATTTTGTTTGTGATTGGATTATCAAATTGTAATATGAAGTCGACAGATCGTGTTCTGAAAGCAGAACAGCAAAATGAAACTCTTGAGGTGTTACGAAATAACATGCAGACACAAGAGAAATGGGTAAAAGTTCATGCTGCTGAGTTTTTACTGTGGAGTGGTTATCCTGACGGTGTAAAAGAAACATTTTTAAGAGAAGATAGTTTACATGAAGATGTTTCTTTCTACCGGATAGGTATATGGCGGGTATTAGCACAAGCGGATCAAAAACATAGAGATATATGGATTGATAAAATTAAGAAAGCATTTTTGGACGAAAAAGGAATTGACCGTATTCATGCGATAGAAACACTAGCAAAACTAAATATTTCTCCTTTTGAAAATGATATGAAGATAAATGAGTTGCTTGTAGTTGATAGTATTGATAATTTCATCATTTACAAGTTGTGGAGTTTTGCTTACACATCAGAAGAGAGTTTTAGATTGGCCCAAAATGCACTTTTAAAATTGACCGTTTCTGCTGACAATGCAGACTCAATTAGGGTTATTTCAGCTTACGCGTTGAAAAAATTGGGTGAATTAGATTACCTGTCTTGGAAGTTATTAGCGGAATCAGCTTTGACTGAATCTTCTTCCTTAAAAGTAAACCTATTGAATGCTGCAATCATTACTGCAGATATAGAAGCACTTAAAACGAATTCCGTTAATAAAATTTTAACTGAACTGATTGATTTAAATGAAAAAGATGATAAGAATGTTATAAGGATGAATCTATTAGATGCTTTGGCTGAGAAAGGGACTAAAAAACATCTGGATTTAATATTGTCAGTTTATAAAAAGTTGAAATCATCAGAGGAAGTGGAATCGATTGATGTTTTGTCAAGTTGCGCATATGCTCTTTTAATGATAAATAATAAACAAATGAATTAATCAGGAATAAATATTAATGATCAAATAAATGAACAACACTTTTATAAATAACAATACGTACTTACCACATCGTGCTTGGTTAACAGTTTTTCTGCTTTTTTTAGTAGCCTTGTTGAATTATCTGGATAGGATTATGTTAGTAACAATGAGATCTTCGGTGATTGATTCAATCCCAATGTCTGAGGCTCAATTTGGAATGTTAACCTCTATCTTTTTATGGGTATATGCAGCTTTAAGCCCTATAGCTGGATATTTAGCTGATCGATTTAAACGAAGTCATGTGATTATTATGAGTTTAATCGTTTGGTCATTGGTTACATGGCTAACGGGACATGCGTCATCATACAATCAACTTTTGTTTTATAGGGCTTTGATGGGTATCAGCGAAGCTTTCTATATTCCTGCAGCTTTTGCGCTTATAGTTGATTATCACAGAGGACGGACTCAGTCTCTTGCTACTGGTATTCATTTAGCTGGAGTAATGTTGGGACAAAGTCTGGGTTTTATAGGTGGCTGGATAGCAGAACAATACAGTTGGAACCTGGCGTTCAACAGTTTTGGAATAGTAGGCGTTGTTTATGCCGTTGTGCTTATATTACTTCTGAGAGATCCGGAACATAAGGGCGTTGATATACCAATGAATAGCAAAGTAGAAAATGATAATAAAAAAATAAAAGTTGGTTTTGGAGAGGTGCTGAAAGTTATTTTTTCCAAACCTGCTTATATTTATCTTCTTGTTTTTTGGTGTGTTTTAGGACTTGTGAGTTGGATGATATCTGCTTGGCTACCAACGTATTATCAGGAAAACTATGGTTTGTCACAAACCAGGGCAGGATTGTTTGCAACCGCATATTTATATCCTTTTTCAATCGCCGGAGCAATTTTATCTGGTGTTATTACTGATAAATGGAGTGTGAAAAACAAATATGCCCGTGTACTTGTACCAATGATAGGGTTGTTAATAGCAGCTCCATGCGTCTTTATGGCAAGTTACACATCTATGTTTGTTCTTGCTATCATCTTCTTTATGGTTTATGGTTTAACCAGAATGACGGTTGATAATAACATGATGCCGATAATGTGTCTTTTTATTGATAACAAGTACAGAGCAACTGCTTATGGTATTATGAATATGTTTAATATGTTTGTGGGGGGGCTTGGAATATACCTTATCGGTGCAATGAGAGATATGAATGTTGAAATAGGGCTTATATATCAGATTGCTGCCTTGAGTTTAGTTCTCGGTGTGTTTATATTGTATTTTGTAAAAAGAAATATTAAAATACAACAAAAATAAAAAATGTAATGGATACAATATACAGGATTAAAATTATAATAGTATGAATTTGAGAGAGAGTCAGGTGCTTAGGAAATTAAGAGCCGGAGAAAACGTAAGTTGTTTTAAATTAAATCTTTCCAATGGAGAGATTGCAGAAATTGCTGCTCAGTCGGGTTTCGACTGTATTTGGTTGGATAGGGAACACGTTGTGCAGGATTGGTCAGATATTAAAACGCAAAACTGGGCAGCAAAAGCACATAATGTAGATGTTATGGTGAGGGTTTCAAGGGGAAGTTACAGTGATTTGATTAAACCCCTCGAATTAGACGCAACTGGTATATTGGTTCCTCATATTATGAATTTGGAAGATGCGAAAAAAATAATTCATTACACCAGGTTTAATCCTATAGGAAGACGCCCTATTGATGGTGGCAATGCTGATGGTGCATATACCTGTATGGACTTTGATGAATATCTTATACAAGCTAATAAACAACGTTTTGTCGCATTACAAATAGAAGATCCAGAACCACTTGATGATTTGGAAGCAATTGCTGAATTAGAAGGGTATGATATGTTGTTCTTTGGGCCTGGTGATTTTAGTCAAGGAATCGGTGCTCCAGGCCAATGGGATCATCCCTTATTAGTTGAAATACGTAAACGTGTAGCAGAAGTAGCCCGTAAATATGGAAAATATGCTGCAACAACTGGAACTATACAGAATCTGAAAGAATTAATTGATATGGGGTACCAATTTATAAGTATTGGTGCTGATGTTATAGGTTTGAGTTCTTATTGTAAAGGATTAGTTAATGGTTTCAAAAATTTAGAGATAAACCAGGACAGGAATGAAGCTACTTCTTTTGGCCCATATAAATAATTTTGTGAAATGAAGAAACGTTTGTTAGGAAATACAGGAATAGAAGTTTCGGAGATTGCTTTCGGCGGGGTGGAAATAGGGATGCCTTATGGGATAGGTGTTAGTAGTGAAAAGGATATGTTGTCTGAGTCAAAAGCTATAGAATTGCTTCATACAGCATTCGATTCAGGAATTAATTTTTTTGATACAGCGCGTATGTATGGTGAAAGCGAAAAAATTATGGGTAAGGCCTTCAAGGCCAGGCGTGATAAAGTTGTGCTGGCTACTAAATGCAGACACTTACTTAATAGTGATGGCAATCTTCCCAATGATTCAATGTTAAAAACTATAGTAAAGGATTCGCTTTATGAAAGTTTAAAAACACTTCAAACTGATTATGTGGATATATTTATGTTGCATCAGGCAAATCAAAGAATTCTTGAAAATGAAGCAATTGTTTGTGTCCTTTCTGAGCTGAAAGAAAGAGGATTGTTTCGAGCGATGGGAGTCTCAACTTATACTACAGATGAAACTAAAATGGTATTAGATAGCGGCCATTGGAATATGATTCAGTTGCCATTTAATTTGATGGATCAACGTCAGGGAGATTTATTTGAAGATGCACATCACAAAGGTGTAGGCCTTGTAGTGAGATCAGTACTTTTAAAAGGTCTTCTAAGTGATAGAGGAAAGAATCTTCATCCTGCATTGAAAGACGTAGAAAACCATATTGCTAAATACCAAAGTTTGTTAGAGGAAACAAACTTAAAGCTGCCTGCATTGGCAACAAAATTTGCTCTATCATTTTCTGAAGTTTCTTCCGTATTAGTAGGAATTGATAAACGGAAGTATTTGGATGAAGCTCTCAAAACAGTAGATGGAATTTATTTAGATAAGGAAAAACTAGAAAAAGCAAATCAATTGGCTTATCCTGAACCGGAGTTTATTAATCTTCCTTATTGGGATAGAATGAATTGGTTGAAATAGATTTAATAAATATTGAAAAATGACAAATACTCTAAAGATAGGTATAATTGGTATGAGTTCGGGAAATGCACATCCTTACTCATGGTCTTCCATAATCAATGGAATTTTTGATGGGAAAGAAATAAACACTGCTGGATATCCAGCGGTTACAAATTATTTGGAAGCCAATAAAGATACCTTGGGAATACCTGGTGCCAATGTAACTTGTGTGTGGACACAAGATAGAAAAATTTCGAATAGTATTGCTAAAACATGTGGAATATCCAATATTGTAGATAATCTGGAAGATATGATACCACTCGTAGATGCTGTGATATTATCTCGTGATGATCCTGAAAACCATGTTACAATGGCTAAGCCGTTTCTTGAGGCTAATATTCCAATTTTTATAGATAAACCATTAGCTATTACAAAAGAGGAACTACAATATTTTTCAGATGAAAACGCAAAAGGAAAATTGATAATGTCATGTTCTTCAATGCGCTATGCAAATGAAGTAAGGACTGTTAAGCAAGAAATTACCTCATTGGGTAAAATAGAGCTGGTTAATGCGACCGGAAAGAAAGATTGGATTAAGTATGGTGTTCATCTCATGGAAGCAGTTTTTTCTTTACTTGACGATCCGCAACCTGTTTCAGTAAAGTATACAGGTAAAAGAGGAAAGGATATTGTAATTGTCGAATTTGAAGATGGACTTATTGTTAGCCTGCATGTTTTACTGGATATTACAGGTACTTTTCAAATTTCTGTGTTTGGTCAATCTGCCTGGCGATTGATTGACATAAAAAATTCTTATTCGATGTTCCGTGACAATATTATTGAATTTATTCGGTCAGTTCAGGAAGGTAAATCAAGATTGGAGTTCTGTAAAACTGAAAATATCATACGAACATTGATTGGAGCAGTAGAAAGTATGAATCAAGGAGGAAAAACTGTTAAATTGAATTAAAATGAACGTAAAGGATTTGTTTTCATTGAAAGGTAAGGTCGCTTTAGTATCTGGTGGCGCGGGAAATTATGGTAAATGTATTGTTGAAGGCCTGGCTGAAGCCGGGGGTATAGTCATTATTGCTTCGCGTGATATAGATAAAACAAAAGAAGTTGCAGCACAATTCTGTAAGCAAGGGTTTGATGTTCACGCCATGCAGGTTGATCAGGGAATTCATGAATCTGTTTTGTCTTTGAAAACATCCATCGAAAAGCAATTCGGAAGATTGGATGTGTTTGTCAACAATGCAGTTTCGAGACCAATGAAGAGTTATAATGATCCAATTGAAAACTTTGCTGAATCAATGAGGGTAAATGCAACAGGGATGATGGACATATTGAGAGAAATGGCAAATCTAATTGAAAAAAGTGGTGGGGGAAGTATTATTAATATTTCTTCAATGATGGGAATGTTTGGCCCGGATCTGTCAAATTATGAAGGTACGAATTTGGGATATCCACCGCCTGATTATTATTTTCACAGAGCGGGTATAATTAATTTAACTCGTTATTTTGCTAGAATCATGGCGGGGAAAAATGTACGCGTTAATTCTGTCAGTCCAGGTGGCCTTTATAATCATCAGCCCGAAAGGTTCCTTGAAAATTACTGTAAAAAAGTTCCTCTTGGTAGAATGGCAAATCAGGATGACATTAAAGGAATAATTGTGTTATTAGCTTCTGAAGCAGGAGCTTATGTTAATGGAGAAAATATATTAATGGATGGTGGAATGTTCGCATAATGTGAATAGATTTGTAATTTTGATATTATGATCAATCAATATTTGAATAAAATGGCCATTTCTTTTTCGGGCAAGATTGTAACCGAAACGGAAATTATTCAAGGTTACCTCATCATCGAAAACGGAGAAATTAAGGAAATTTGTAAATCCAAACCGATCTGTAAAACAATTGATTTAGGTGACTCTTACATCGTTCCCGGTTTTATTGACCTGCATATTCATGGCGTTCATCGTTCGTTGGTTGATAACGGTGAAAATGATTTAAAGGAAATATGTAGCATACTGCCACAATACGGCGTAACCGGTTTTTTACCTACTTTGGCTCCCCGCCCTAAAGGAGAAGATGCAGAATTCCTTTCTAAATTATCAGAAACTAAGACCGAAGGAACTGAGATATTAGGATTTCATCTCGAAGGTCCGTTTCTCAAAATTACCGGAGCTTTAGGACATGAATCGATTTCGGGGGCAGATACTGAAAGGGTACTTTCTTTAATTGAGGCAGCAAAGCCATTCAAAGCCATTTTCAGTATTTCACCTGACGTGGAAGGTATTGAAAAATTAATACCACTAATGGCAGAGAATGATATTCCTGTATTTATGACTCATACTGCTGCAACAGTTGAGGAAACGCAGCGAGCAATAGAATTGGGCGTCCGTCATGCCACGCATTTTTACGATGTATTTCCATGTCCTTCTGTGAGAGAACAAGGTGTCAGGCCTTGTGGTGCTGTTGAGGCTATTTTGGCCGACGAACGCGTAAGTGTAGATTTTATTTTGGATGGAGTCCATGTGGATCCTGTAGCGGTTAAGATGTCAATGATAAGCAAAGCAAATGGTTCAGGTAAAGTTTGTTTAGTGACCGATGCCAATGTGGGAGCAGGCTTAGAACCCGGAAGGTTTTCATTTGGAAATATCGGTGATATTTGTTTTGCATATAAAGGTGCTCCAGCAAGATCAATAAAAGATAATACTTTAGCAGGAAGTGGATTAACAATGGACCAGGCATTAAAGAATGCTGTCAAATGGTTGGATATGAATTTACCTCAGGCAGTAAAACTGGTTAGTTATCATCCTGCCAAGGTGTTAGGCTTAGATCATAGAAAAGGTCTATTGTCGATCGGTTATGATGCCGATTTCGTTGTGCTAGATAATAAATTAGATATATTACAAACATGGATAAAAGGAAAATGTTTCTATAAAAGATAAGAATATGATACAGACACAAACAATTATGCCCAATCATACCATGGGGCATCAACATTTCGAATATAATCCTTCGGAATGGGTTCCATTTAAGGATAAGCGGGAGATTAACAGGGTAACCGCCATTAAAAGAGAAGACATAGAAAAACATAGTAATCCGGATTTTAAAATCAAGGTTGTACCTGATGCTGATGTTGAGTATTATTGGGTTACTGATATGTTTAGAAGGATAAAAAATTCCTCAGAGACAGGAGAGAAGCTTGTCATGATTTTGCCGAATCCGGCACCACTTTACAAACAATTGGCAAGGTTAATCAATGCTTGTAACATAGATTGTAGAAATATACATGTATTTGCTATGGACGAATACGCTGACGAAAATGGCAACATCGCTCCTGAAAATTGGAAATTTGGATTTACCAACGCCATGATGAAATATTTTTATTATGAGTTAGACAAAAAGTTAAGACCTCAAAAGGAACAGTTTGTGGGATTTACAAATAAGAATATAAATGATTATAGCAAAATGATTGCAGATCAGGGAGGTGCTGATATATGTTACAGTGGTCCCGGCTGGACCGGACATTTGGCATTCATTGAACCGGATGCGCCTGAATTTAAAGGCTCTCTCGAAGAATGGAAACAGATGGACGCCCGCATATGTACATTAAGTCCTTTCACACTTGCTCAAAATTCCCTGCACGGAAGTTTTGGTAAAAGCGGTAATTTGGCAGCTGTTCCTCCAAAAGCAGCTACTATTGGACCGATTGATGTAATTAATGCAAAACACCGATTTGACACGCATGCTATTTCCATACATGGAACTACCACAGCCTGGCAAAGGTTCATTTCGCGTCTCGTATTGCACGGACCCGTTACACCCCTGGTTCCTGAGTCTATATTGCAAACATTACCTACTGAAGTATATGTTTCTGAAACAATAGCTCAAGACATTGAAACCGACTGGAATAAAGGATATTAAACAAATCTGAATACAAGTTTTGTGAAATTGATAATCTGCATTTTCAGGTGGATTACAGCCTATTCTATGTTATTTTTTTTGTTAACAAGTAATTTTTTAGAATGTCAGAAAATAAATTAAATATGTTACGAGCAGGAGCAGCAACCGTGGATATTACTCCCGGTACATCTCATTTTTTATTTGGGTATCCATTTGTACAGAGAATGAGTACCGGAACACACGATGCATTATTGAGTTCAGCTTTGTATTTAGCCGTTGGAGGAAAAAAGGTTTTATTTATTTCAAACGATGTTATTTACGTAAGCAAGGCCTCTGTAGAACGAATTAGAAAAGTTATTTTTGAGAAAACAGGTATTCCTGCATCAAATATTCTGGTGGCAGCCACACACACCCATTCGGCCCCGGTTACAGCAGAAGTTGTAATCAGTGCAAACGATCCGATAGTTCCCCGAGTGGATGAAGAATATTTGCAACTTATGGAAACAAGCACAATTAATGCTGCTTGTGAAGCATTTAAAAAATCAGAAGCTGCTGAAGTTAGTTTTGTGGTAGGTGATGCAACAGGAGTAGGGACTAATCGTCACAATCCAGCAGGAGCAAAAGACATGGATCTACCTGCGATGGTAGTTCGTAGCAAAAATAAAGAATTCATCGCCTGCATGTTGGTATGTAGTATGCACCCCACTATTTTGCACGAAGATTCGACTTTATATAGCAGTGATTTTCCTCATTATGTAAGAGAAACTCTTCAAAAAGAATTTTTAGGTAGCCAATGTCCTGTTATATATTTTACCGGAACAGCCGGTAATCAAAGTCCCAGACATGTTACAAAAGCCAACACTTTTGCTGAAGCGAAAAGAATAGGAGAAATTGTTGCTAACTCCATTAAGTCAAAATTAATCGGAGATATTTCATACGTTTCTGATATAAATATTTCAACTACAAAAGAATTGATAGATTTACCCAAAAGAAAGTTTCCTTCCGTTGAATGGGCTAAACAACACAGAGACGCCACAAAAAAACGATTTGAAAACCTTAAAATAAACTCGAAGATTTCACAAGAGATTCGCACTGCAGAAGTGAATTGGTTCGGTTCTGAAGAACTTCTGTATCTTTCTACTTTAGCTCAATCCAATTTGCTGGAAGAAGCGTATAAAGCTTGTCTGCCTGCAGAAATACAGGCTATTAGAATAAGTGACTGGAAGTTTGTTGCATGGCCGGGAGAGATTTTTGTTGAGTACGGTCTTGAGTTGAAAAATCATTTTGATAACATCTCTTTGATAACTTATGCAAATGGTGAATTGCAAGGATATATTGTAACAAAGGAAGCTCATGATAAAGGTTTTTATGAAGCAGGAAATTCATTTTTTGATTACAAAGCAGGACATATAATGCTGAATGAGACAATAAAAAGATTAAAATCAATATAAGATGGATTTTTATCTAGGCATAGATTTAGGCACAAGTTATTTTAAAGCAGGTATATTCAACGAGCAAGGCAAAGTAATTGGATTAGGGCGTTGCTATGTTAATAAAGAAAGTGATGAAAGGAAATCAACCTGTGAATTACCGATAACAGTGTTTTGGGAAACGCTTCATTCTTGTGTAAATGAAGCGATACAAAATGCGTGTGTCAGACCTGACGAAATAAAATCAATATCTTATTCATCGCAGGCCAATAGTTTTGTTTTACTTGATAAATATGATCAACCGCTCACTCCATTAATTCTTTGGCCTGATCAAAGAACGAAGAAAATATCATCAAACTTACAAGCCCTGATTGATAAGCCTGATTTTCAAACAATAACAGGATTAGGAATTTTGCCCGGTATTCAATCTGTAGCAGCTAAAATAGATTGGTATCAAAAAGAAGATCCATATTTATGGAGTAAGGTAAAAAATATCATGTCTATTTCCGACTATTTTACCTTTGTTCTTACAGGTGAAAAAATTAGTGATTATAGTACTTCGTCAATGACAGGTCTGTTTAATGTTCCAAAACGTGAATGGTGGGATGAGGCTGTCAGACTTTTTAATATTGAAAAAGGATATTTGTCATCTCCTGATAATACGGGAAAATTAGTAGGAAGTATAACCGATAAAGGAGCACAATTATTGGGATTGTCCACTCAAACACTTTTCTTTTTGGGTAGTTTGGATCATCATATTGTTGCATTAGGAGCCGGATTAGAGCACTTTAATTATATAAGTGAATCTACAGGGACAGTATTGGCCTGTGTAAACTATCAAAAAGGATACAGACCACGGGAAGGAGTGAATATCGCTCCCGGATTAAAAGATGATTATTTCTTTCAAATGGCTTTTGATGAGAACGGGGCTATTGCACTTGAATGGTATCAGAAAAAACATGTTCTCGAGTTTTCAATTGTTGAACTCTTAAAAATCGCTGAAGATATTGACCCCGGAAGTGAAGGATTAATCGCAAAACCTAATGCAAACAGATTTGAAGGTCTTAGTGGATTTAGCTGTATTGAGGATTTTCATTTACCCCCTCATTTTGTCAGGGCTATTCTGGAGTCAACCAGTCTAAGTTTGTTGAAATTAGTAAAAAGTTTAGATAAATCGGTATCGGCAATAGCTATTATCCCGTCAGGAGGAGGTGCTCAAAGTAATCTATGGATACAAATAAAAGCAGATATTCTGAATAAAACCTTTATAATTCCACATTGTAATGAATTGGCATGTCAGGGTGCAGCAATGCTTGGTGCAATAGGCACTTCGCATTTCAACAATGCTACGGAAATTATAGAAAACTGGACGCAATATAGTCAAATGATAAGTCCTAATCCAACAAATGTAGAGAAATATAAAAACTGGTGCAATAACATAAAAAACAAAAATTAGTATAATATGAATGACTTAGTAAAAGATAGAATATTACAACGTGCAATAGAATCCTTATCAATCGAAAGTAAAGCCATTTCGGATATCATTACCTATTTAGATACCGAAAAGTTTTATCAGGCAGTAAGAGTTTTAAGTACATGTCCCAAGATAATCACATGTGCAAGCGGTTCTTCGGGCATCGCTGCTAAAAAATTTTCACATTCACTTTGTTGTATAGAGCGAAATGCACAATTTCTTTCACCCGCTGAGGCTGTACACGGAGGGATGGGGTGTATGAAAAAAGGTGACGCAGTTGTTATCGTATCACGAGGAGGTAAAACGGCGGAACTGCTTCCCATCATTGATGTGTGCAATAAAAAAGAAGTGATATTGATTGGTATCACTGAAAATCTGAATTCGCCTTTAGCAGAAAAATCTCAAATAGTCATTCCTATGAAAATTGAAAGGGAAAGCGACAAACTCAACGTAATGGCCACAGCAAGTTTTGTAGTTACGATAGCAATATTTGATGCCATGTTAGCTACCATTATGGAAGAAACCAATTATAAAATAGAACAATTTGCTCTAATTCACCCAGGTGGTGCTGTAGGAGATAAACTTAATAATTAGTATAATTATGTATAAAGGAATAACAATTAAACCGCCTTTTTTTGAAATAGGGCCAAAGGCTTTTCTGTATGGCGAGCGAATGCTGCGATTAGCAAAAGCTGCAGATGAAGCTTCAGTAAAATATGATGTGAGAATTATCTTAACACCTCAGCCCTCAGATATTTATTTGCTGGCTAAGGAAACGAAGCATGTCCTCATTTTTGCTCAACATATGGATCCGCTACCTATTGGGAGAGGACTTGGGTCAATTCTCCCTGAAGCGGTTAAAGCTGCAGGAGCTGTTGGCGTAATGCTCAATCACGCCGAGAAACCAATGACAACGGCAGATTTGTATCAAGCTATCAAACGAGCTGACGAAGTGGGATTGGCAACTATTGTTTGTGCCGATTCAATCAAGGAGGCAGAAGCTATTGCCCATTTTTCACCTAATATTATTGTCGCTGAACCGACAGAACTGATTGGTACCGGACAGACAAGCGATGAAGTATATGTAATAGCAACAACATCAGCAATAAAAAGAATAAATCCGGAAATACAGGTATTGCAAGCTGCCGGAATAAAAAATGGTCACGACGTTTATAGAACCATAAAAGCAGGAGCGGATGCTACAGGAACCACAAGTGGAATCATGAAAGCAGAAAATCCTGAAGCTATGTTGGACGAAATGATTCGTGCGGTTCGAGTAGCATGGGATGAGTTACACAACAAATAAATATTTTATTAAACAAAAAACGAAAGGAGATTTTAAAAATGAAACTTTACAGAGGTACAATTGCCCTTCAATCAAAAGATCACAGACCAGATTTTCATAATGTAACAGAGGATGTGAAAAAAATTATTAAAGAATCAGGTGTTAAAAACGGCATTTGCGTCGTCTATTCGCATCATACAACTTGTTCCGTAATAACACAGGAATGCTCTCACGACCTGAATTTTTTTGGCAGAGAATATTTACAACAGGACCTGAATAACATAATGGAGAAATTAGTACCTACCTGCAGAACTGAAGGTCAATATTTACATCCAGGGCCAAAGCACATAGAATTTGCACTAACTTTCCCTGATGAAGAACCCAAAGGAAGCCTTAATACAGATGCTCATTTACGTTCAGTGTTTTTTGGACGTTCAGAAACTATTCCTTTAGTTGAGGGCGAACTTTCTTTGGGCGATTTTGGATTTATCTATTTTATTGATTGGGATCAAATCAGAGAAAGAAAAAGAGTTTGTGAAGTGCAAATTTTAGGGGAGTAAACTTTAACTATTACACCTTATTGTAGAAGTAAGGTGTAATAGCTTATTATTTATATTATTTTATAACAATGGCTACAGTAGTTATTCTGCCCAAACAAGGGCAATCGGTTGAAAGTTGTATTATCACCGAAATCAAAAAGAAAAAGGGTGATGTTGTTAAAAAGGGTGATGTGCTCTTTGCTTACGAAACAGATAAAGCATCATTTGAAGAAGAATCACCTGTTGATGGTATTGTACTGGAAAGTTTTTATAATGAAGGGGATGAAGTGGAAGTGCTGCTGAACATGATGGTTATTGGCGAACCGGGAGAAGATTATTCAGGTTCGGAAAATATTGGTACAGAAAATAAAGGTGCAGATATTACAGGTGCCGACGCCTCTACGATTGAACCGACCAAATCAACCAAATCAACCGAATCATCACCAATAATTCAACAATTCAATCTAAGTGAAAAGGAGACCCCGATTTATCGGGACGATTCAACGATTCAACAATCCTTTAGTTCCCCCCGTGCCAAAGTCCTTGCAAAAAAGGAAGCGATCAACATAACACAATTAAGCGGCTCAGGTCCGAAAGGACGTATTATCGAAAAGGATATAAAAGCAGTTTTGGAGAATCGTCCGAAACTTACTTCTCTTGCGAAAAAAATAGTTGCAGAAGAAGGTTTGCAAGCTCAGGGTGCCGGTTCTGGTTTAGCCGGAACAACCAAATCGACAGACCTGGTGGCAACTCCAATGAATGCGACTTACGGTGTGGATTACGAAGACAAGAAACTCTCGAATATGCGTAAACTTATAGCCAAAGCCATGCATGCATCTTTGCAAAACTCGGCACAGCTCACACACCACCTTGGAGCGGATGCACGTCGCATGCTCGAACTGCGCAAAACAGCAAAAAACGCTTTCGAGTCGGGGAAACTGTCCACAAACATTACTTTGAATGATATGGTTTGTTTCGCGGTGATCAAAGCGTTGAAGAAGTTCCCGAACGTGAACTCTCATTTTCTTGGGGATTCGATGCGTCTGTTCAATAAAGTACATCTGGGACTGGCAGTGGATACTGAAAGAGGTTTGATGGTGCCTGCAGTACGCAATGCAGACGATTTATCGATCACCGGACTGGCCAATCAGTTGAAAGAAGTTGCAGGAAGTTGTAAAAAAGGAGCCATCGCTCCGGAATTGTTAGCCGCTGATTCGGCAACTTTTACTGTTTCAAATTTAGGAAATTACGGTGTTGAGATGTTTACTCCGGTGATAAATCTGCCACAGTCGGCTATTTTGGGCGTAAACACCATCGTTCCCCGTCCGAAAGATCTTGGTGAAGGAGTTTATGCTTTTGTTCCATATATCGGATTAAGTCTGACTTATGATCACAGGGCACTCGATGGCGGCGAGGCAACCCGCTTTCTGAAACAGATTGCGATTGAAATAGAGACGCTTGAATTAGATCTATTTTAATGGATTAAAGATTAATTAGTTAATAAACTTATATGTCCTTATGTGACATATGTGGTTAAAAATAATAAGATGGAAATACACGATTTAATAATCATCGGCGGTGGTCCAGCCGGATATGTCGCAGCTGAAAGAGCCGGACACAAAGGCCTGAAAGTATTGCTGTTTGAAAAAAAGAGCATGGGCGGTGTTTGTCTGAACGAAGGCTGTATCCCCACCAAAACATTGCTTTACAGTGCCAAAACCTATGAAAACGCGCTGCATGGCGACAAATACGGTGTGTTTGGCGATAATATCCGTTTTGATTTCTCCAAAATGATGGCACGAAAAAATAAGGTGGTACGTAAATTAGTTGCCGGAGTGGAAGGCAAAATGAAGATGAACCATGTGACCGTGATCAAAGGGGAAGCCATGATTGTCGGTCGCGGTAAGGAAGGTGTTGAGGTTAGTTGTGAAGGCAATTCGTACAAAAGCAAGAATTTGTTGATTTGCACGGGTTCCGAAGCATTTATTCCCCCTATTCCCGGAATATCAGATTCAGGCGATATCATACTCACTAACCGTGAAATCCTGGATTTGAAAGAACAACCGTCATCGTTGGTAATCATTGGCGGCGGTGTTATAGGGATGGAATTTGCCAGTTTCTTCAACAGTCTGGGTACAAAAGTAACGGTAGTAGAGATGCTCCCGGAAATTCTCGGAGGATTGGATTTGGAGATTTCGGCGATGTTGCGCGATCATTATGCAAAAAAAGGTATTGAATTTAATCTCAATGCTAAAGTGGTGAAGGTTGAAGGCAATAAAGTCATCTTTGAAAAAGAAGGAAAAACTGAAACAATTGAGGGAGATAAAATACTTGTAAGTGTTGGTAGACGCGCTGTTACGGCAGGTTTCGGACTCGAAAATCTCAATGTGGAGCTGTTCAGGGGAGGTATTAAAGTAGATGAAAAGATGCGCACCAACGTGCCGGGTGTTTTTGCAGCCGGTGATGTTACCGGATTCTCCTTACTGGCACATACTGCCAGTCGCGAAGGTGAGGTGGTGGTAAATAACCTGACTGGTCGTAACGACATCATGCGCTACAATGCTATTCCGGGAGTGGTTTATACTAATCCTGAAGTTGCAGGAGTGGGGGAGACAGAAGAATCAGCCCGTGCAAAAGGTATAAAATTCAGGATTGCTAAATTGCCCATGGCTTATGCCGGACGATTTGTTGCCGAAAATGAAGGTGGAAGTGGTATCTGCAAAGTACTTGTGGGAGAGAAATATGGTGAAGTAATAGGTGTTCATATGCTTGGTAATCCTTGCAGTGAAATGATTTATGGTGCCTGCATGGCCATCGAACAGGAAATGACCATTGAACAGTTACAGGAAGTTGTTTTTCCGCATCCTACTATCAGTGAGATTCTCAAAGAAACAATTTTTTCTTTTTAACCTGAAAAGCTAACATAACTCAAGGCAGGGCAACGCCCTGTTAAAACACAAACAAAATAAAAATAATATACAAATGCCTAAAGTACAGTACATCGACCCGGCAGAGTCACGCAAGCCGGGTCTGGTAACATTTCAACCGATACCGGTTAATCAGTATCAAAAAACGGTGAAAGACGAAAAAGGAAATTTCACCAATGAAGAATTCAAAGCCATTTATCACGACATGGTGCTCATCCGTGAGTTTGAGACCATGTTGAACCTTATTAAAACAAAAGGTGAATACAATGGTATTCCTTATAACCATCCTGGCCCTGCTCACTTGTCGATCGGACAGGAATCTTCTGCTGTAGGGATGGCATGGACGCTGACGGTGGATGATTTTATTTTCGGTTCGCACCGTTCACATGGTGAAATTCTGGCTAAAGGGATGTCGGCCATCCACAAAGCTGATGATCAGTTTTTGATGGAAGTCATGACTAATTTCTTTGAAGGATCTGTATTAAATGTGGTGAAACAAGACTTTGATGGAACTACAAAAGAATTGGCCCGTCGCTTTTTGGTATATGGTACGTTGGCGGAAATTTTTGCACGTGAAACCGGCTTCAACAAAGGATTAGGCGGCTCGATGCACGCTTTTTTCACACCATTCGGTGTTTATCCTAATAATGCCATCGTGGGAGGTTCGGGAGATATTGCTGTGGGTGCTGCTTTATACAAAAAAGTAAACCGTAAACCGGGACTCGTGGTGGCCAACATCGGTGATGCCTCCATGGCTTGTGGTCCGGTTTGGGAAGGAATTAATTTTGCCGCCATGGATCAGTTCAATGAACTGTGGGAAGGTGATATGAAGGGCGGATTGCCTGTGATTATCAATATCATGAATAACCAGTATGGTATGGGTGGTCAGACTTGCGGCGAAACGATGGGTTATGGCATAGCTGCCCGTATCGGTGCCGGTGTCAACGCTGATCAGATGCATGCCGAAAGGGTGGATGGTTACAATCCGCTGGCGGTGATTGATGCCTATAAACGCAAACGTAAAATAATTGAAGAAAAACGCGGTCCGGTGTTACTGGATGTACTGACTTATCGTTATAGCGGTCATTCTCCTTCGGATGCTTCTTCCTATCGTTCGAAAGAAGAGGTGGAAGCCTGGGAAAAACAGGATTGTATTGCTACCTTCGGAAAACAATTGATGGAAGCGGGTGAAGCCAATCAGGTTGATCTGGATGCTACATGGGCAGATGTGAAAGCGTTGGTATACGATATGTTCCTCAAAGCAATAGATGATACTATCTCTCCACGGATGAAAAATCCGGAAGCAATCAGCAACATGATGTTTTCAAACGGTTCAGTTGATGCTATGTCGACTGCCAAACCTGATGTGTTGATGCCATTGGCTGAAAATCCCCGCGTGAAAAAAATTGCTGCAAAAGAACGTTTTGCTTATGATGCTGATGGTAAACCTTTCAGTAAAATGAAACAATACCAGTTGCGCGACGGTATCTTCGAGGCGATGATGGATCGTTTCTATAAAGATGCTTCATTGGTGGCTTATGGCGAAGAAAACCGCGACTGGGGTGGCGCTTTTGCCGTTTATGGCGGCATGACGGAAGCATTGCCTTATCATCGTTTGTTTAATTCTCCGATAGCAGAAGCATCTATCGTTGGTACTGCCATCGGTTATGCCATGTGTGGCGGTCGTGTGGTACCTGAAATTATGTATTGCGATTTTCTGGGTCGTTGTGGTGATGAGGTGTTCAACCAGTTACCCAAATGGCAGGCAATGAGTGGTAATGTGCTGAAAATGCCGGTGGTATTGCGCGTGTCGGTGGGCTCAAAATATGGCGCTCAACACTCGCAGGACTGGACTTCTTTAGTAGCGCAAATCCCGGGCATCAAAGTTTGTTTTCCTGTAACTCCTTATGATGCCAAAGGATTGATGAACGCGGCTTTACAGGGAACTGATCCTGTTATTTATTTTGAAAGTCAGCGCATTTATGAAATCGGAGAACAATTCCACGAAGGTGGTGTTCCCGAGGGTTATTATGAAATTCCTTTCGGCGAGCCGGATGTGAAAAAAGCTGGAAACGACATCACCATTCTTACAGTTGGTCATACGCTGTACCCTGCGTTACAGGCAGCCAAAGTGCTGGAAGATAAATATGGCATGTCGACCGAAGTAATTGATGCCCGTTGTCTGGTACCTTTCAATTACGAAAAAGTGGTTGAATCTGTAAAGAAAACAGGTAAAATTATTCTGGCAAGTGATGCCTGTACACGTGGTTCTTTCCTGAACGACATGGCGGCAAATATATCACAACTCTGTTTTGATTATTTAGATGCTCCGGTATCAGTGCTTGGTTCACGTAACTGGATTACGCCGGCATATGAGCTCGAAGAGTTCTTCTTCCCACAAGTTAGTTGGTTCTTAGATATC
>Ga0209417_1003616_pt1 | contig 20236 bp, 20 predicted proteins | sample RifGroF2_FD_184002 | JGI IMG/M metagenome (GOLD analysis project Ga0209417, IMG submission 184002) | Groundwater microbial communities from Rifle, Colorado, USA - Groundwater F2 (SPAdes) (version 2) | ecosystem: Environmental > Aquatic > Deep subsurface > Groundwater | place: Rifle, Colorado... | reverse complement strand
AATTTGCATGTTATTCGATTTAATGTAAAATAAACTTTACATTAAAAAAAATAATCATCCTGGTAGAATAATAAGATAATAATACTCTTATTATGCTATTATGATCCTGATTTTACCTCATTAGGGTATGATTATTACAGATATAATCGTATAGTAAAAGTAATAATAACCCGCCTATTTTACAAATCCAAGAATTGCAGATATTTAATAACCGACCACAGCACATCTATTCACACATTCACAGTAATAATAAAAATATCAATAATCACAACGATATCATCAAAATTATCTCGTTGTAGTAGTCATAAAGTAATAGTAATACTATATATATTAAAATATAAATGTTATAATATTTTATAAAATCAACTATCATAACATCATATAAATATACTAATCCCAATAGTATTACGACAACCGAATAAATATTGTAAAAATAGGTAAAAAGTAGTTAAAAAGAATAATAATAAATAAAAAAAATAGGATGATCGGCAAAAATCATCCTATTTCCATATCAAAACGGTTTTATTGGTGTTTTAATACTTCCTTATTACAGCATATGCTACTTAACTATACTATTACTATATCAGAAAATGAATTTTATTGGACTTTCATTTTAAATCTCCAATAAAGCAAAAAAACAGCTATAATTCATCGTCGTAGCCATCACTACCCTCAAGTGTTAGTTTCTGCGAAAAATGACGCAAAGAAAATCTACCATCTAGAAAATCTACTAGCATCATACGCATTCTTTCACTGGGAATATAGATGCTTATTTTTTTCCCGTTTCTAACAGCAGATCTCCATATCCATTGAATCATCTCGCTCAAAGCAAATCCATCCTGATCCAAGGTTATTCCTTTCTTTTCAAAAAAAGCAATAAAGAAGGGGTTGATATATCTATTTACAGGATAAGCCAAGCAGGTCTTGTGACCGTAGTTATTAGTAGCTCGGCTATTCATAGCCACCCAAGTTTTAAAAGAAAGATTAGATGCTCGTAATTCCTTCTTGTGACTGACGAAGCAAGTCCACATTCTCTTGGCGCTACTAGACTTAGAATAGTTCATAAAGAAATTAACCATATTTTTTTGTATGCGGTTGATTTCACCTGAATTATTTATATACCACCGCTTACACAATGCAGATTTAATATCGCCCCTATTGGTTTTTATTACATCGCCTATTTTATTCAGTTTGGGATTATCCACGATGGTAATAAGAGGTTTTACTTTAGATATCCATTCTTGTTCATATTCTTTGTTAGTAGTAGCGACAATATGGGGTACAGCATCTTTTGATTCTATATGAAATAAATTATACCCAACATCAAAATATTTATAATAATAACTTTGCAGTTGATAATCAAATTGGTATGTCAGAATATAAATTTCTTCAAATATGCCTTGTTGAAATACTTCAACCGGAAACGTCCATACCAGCAGGCTGCCTTTAACCAAGTAAAGAAGACCCTTATCTACTAGTTGTTTGACGTCTCTATATTTATCCAGTGCGCTTTCCTTATCAATCCATTTTACCAGATAGTCTTGATCAACTGCGATAAATTCTTTTTTAAATAATGTGTTTACATTAGTTGCGGTTAATCCATCTTTTTCTTCATCGGTCATATATGGAAAATCTTCCCACATATCAAACTTTTCCACAACGCTAAAAACCTCATCTAAAACCAGGATATAATCTGAAGCACGTAAGGCGGTGATTAGTTCGTCTGTGATTTGGGAAAATAAACTATGGGTACTAACAATATTCCTGTCGGATCTAATCAACTTAAGAAGATGCACCATTTTCCTCCCACCCCCATATTTTCTGTCGGGTTGAACAAAGTGCATGGTGGGACAGTCATCTATAATGCGCTGAACTTCGGTAAGAAAAGGGGTGATATAAATTACCTTTGTGTCTGCTGGCAACTGATTAATATAATTGATAGCCCACGTGGTTTTACCCGTACCCGTAGGCGAATCTATTACTTTGATAAAATGTGTGTTGACGTCTTCCAAATAATCCTCCCAAATTCCTCTCGTTAGAATTTAGATTGGGCGGGATACGAGAGAGATACCCTTTGTCGCCGTACTGATCAAGTATAGCCTAGCCCAATTTACAACTACGGCAACTATACCACATAACTGCAAATCTGTCAAGGGCTACATGGCTACTAAAAATAATTGGTCATTACATCGATAATATTGGTCGTTCCCAACCCTTGACAAATATTGATATGTGTGGTAATATTGTGTCAGATTATATAGGGCAGAAGCCCAGAGGAGAGTATAAAATGGAAATCGTATTATTCATTGTGATATTGATTATTGTAAAATTAGTAAATGGGAACGTCGGATATAATGTCAATACCGGCTGGATTCCCAGTAAAAATAGAAGTTATTTCAGAAAGAGGTTTAAATAAGAGGTTATGAAAGACAAGCTAAACAGAATATTTGACAACGGCGCCGTAATAAATTGGATGGGTAGGTACATACTATCTTTTACAGAAATCAACGGCAGTAATCCCTTGCTGGAATGGCAGGGCTACGTTATAGACGAAATCCATATCGGTGGCTACAGAAGCATATTTAAAAGTACGTCCCTGGCGGAAACCCTTGATAAATTTATAGCGATTATAGAATCCGAGAGTTTCTGCGCAGGAGTTGAATCTGAAAGCGAGGAGGTGTAATAACAACATAACGACATGGCAGACACAGATAAATATTATAACGAACAACAGAATAACACAGAAAGGAGAATTTGTCAAGACTGCTTGCATTTCGACAGATGTGAATGTGATAGCAGCAATCTGACTCCCTGTAGATTTTATATCAGCAATTTTGATATCGTCTATAATTTCGACAAAGAAAATAGCGAGTATCATTGGAACGAGATGAGTTACTACAGGTATACTGAAAACATATTAGATTGTATATACGACGACGGCAATGATTATGAGACGTAAGAAATGTACTGACGATCCTTGTTACATATATACCCTAATAGATCCAATTACTTCAGAAACCAGATATATTGGGCAATCTATTAACACACAAACAAGGTTCTCTGCGCATATATACGAAGCCATGAACCCCGAATATTCGCTATATCCCGAATCCCACAAAAACAGATGGATTAGAAAACTAGTGGCGCAAAACGAAAAACCTCGTTTATCTATAATTGAAACAACTACTTGCGGGCAAGCCAACGACAGGGAATCTTATTGGATTAAATTTTATGGTAGAAAAAATCTTACCAACATGACAGATGGTGCGAACGATAAAAATCATTTTTATAATTGGGATATTTATGATCATGATAAATTATCCATCAATATAAGGAGAATTCGTTCAAACCTTAAGAACAAATGGTTAAAGCGCCACAAACGTAAAATCAACAACCATATTGCTTGTATGTATGGTATTAATTATGAAAATGCTAAAAAAGATGACAAGTTTTTAGATAATACCATTATTCAGTTTGGAGGGTACGAAGATGTACCAATTAGCAATATGACGGTTAGAGAGTGGATGAACGAACAGCCACCTTATGATGATTATACAGATGAAGAGTGCTACGAAAAGTATTGCGAACTCGATAATAACACCTATTCGTTTCCTTATTAAATAGGGTATAGTTTTAAAAATCTCAAAGAAAGGATTATAATCCATCATTGAAGATCCAGTCATTTTATGTTTTTCGCATTCCCAGTAGCCACATCCTTAGAAACAACTATAATATTGAAATGACCATATCGCAATCTAGAAAAAACGGAGAACTGATTGCAATCGCTGAAAACCAAGCCATTAGATCATTATTTGATTTACAAAAAAGATGTTATAATCCTGAAGAAATCGATAACCTTATAGTGGAAAAAAGGAAATTAAAGGGTAGAAAATCCACAAATAAAAATATTGCAAGGATATCGGATATTGAATTCCGATTAAACGAAATATTATTCATACCCGAAATCGTTTCTTTACTGATAGAGAACAAAAGACATTATAAAAAAATCATATCTGAGGGTTTCAGTGTTAACGGCAGGCGATTTGTTAGGTTTATGTGTGGCGCCGGACACAGCCGTAGGAACACCGTCATATTTTGTAGTACCGATGTTGAGGCTGAACTAAAGCATGTGTTGAAGAACGGCATAGATGAAAACGTAGAGGTTAGTCCCAATAAATACAATGCCTATTTTGCCCTGAATTTTAGTGGTACAACGAAAGTTAGTGATCCTTATTTTACCGTTATCAGCGATTACATCACCACCAGAGAAGAACAAGTAGATTATGTTGTAGAAACACCAACAGAAGACTATATCGAAGAAAGACTGATGCCCTTGGAGTTTAACGCCTTCGACGGGCAAGGTTTGATTTCTGTTGAGCAGGCACGTCGATGGGCTGATGAACTCGAACTAGATTATGTTCCGTCCTCCTTTATTATTAGGAATGCGTTTATGAAGGGACTGGTAGTTACCATGGACTTTCATAGATACAGCGAAGAACTAGGCGAACACCTGATAACGGATATGTATGGCGACGTAGTAAATATCAGGGATATGGATTTAATACTTACTAAGTCCATGTTTAAAGGCGCATTCTTTTACAACGGCGTCAGTGAATACGTCAGCAAATGCCGAGCCAACAATATGAGTTGGGGCATTAGCAGGTATACACCAAAAAAAGATTATGACTACGTTTTCAGTAATTATCAATTTATTCAAAACCTTAATATCGACGACTATCAGATAAAGTTCTTATGTCAGAAAACCATTGATTACATCGGCAAAACCATGGGATTAGATATTTCCTATACGCTGTTGTATCTCTTAGGTAAATTAGCATATGATGATTACGACCCCCTCTTGTTGGATAAAATAGGCGATACCACTACAAAGGCGCTGTTGCTAAATAACAGTCTTATAACAGATCCGTATATACAAAAACATATTATTCGTAGTTTAAATAAAAAAATAAGGGAAGCCTATATCGGCAATCTCGTACTTGATGGCAACTACTCGACCATGGTTGTAGATCCCTTTGCCTTGATGGAACATGCTTTTGGCAAAACGCCCAAAGGCTTGCTCAAAAGGGATGAGCATTATAGCAACTACTGGAATCGCAAAGGTGTGTCCAGCGTAGCGGCTATGAGGGCACCCCTGACCTGGCGTAGCGAAGTCAATACTCTCAACCTGCAAAATAGTGATGATCAGCAGTTTTGGTATCAGTATATCACCACGGGTATTATTTACAATATCTTTGGTGTAGATACGATGTTGCAAGCCGATAGCGACTTCGATGGCGACCTAACGATGACCACTGACAATTCCGTTGTGCTGAAAGGTGCCTATGGTGGTTTACCTATTACCTATGATAAAGGCGTAGCACCTAAATCCGTCATCAAAGAAGAAGAACTATACCTTGCGGATATCAAATCTTTTGACAGCCCCATAGGAATTATTACCAACATATCGACAACCATGGATGCCATGCTGAAATCATATCACCGCGATAGCGCAGAATATCAGGAACTCATCAAGAGACTCAAGCTTTGTCGCTTTTATCAGGGACAGGCGATAGATGCGGCTAAGAATGACAATACCAAGAAAATGCCAGCATATTGGACTAGGTGGACAAAAGTTACTGCTGATATGAGTTCTGAGGAACGACAACGTGCGGAACTAAACAATCGGCTAATCATAGACAAGCGCCCATTTTTTATGAAACACCTATACCCTAGATTAAATCGTAAATACCAGATGCACCATAGAAAATATGATGATTATTGTATTACCGTTTTTGAACAGTCTTTGGATGTTTTGATTGATAGGTATGATGAATATCCTGAGAGGTTGACGCCAGATGAATTTAAAATAATCGAGGAGTATTACCGGTTCAGCCCCACCATTGAAACCGATTGTATCGCCAATAAGGTCTGCAAGTTTTTGGAGTCCGAAGTACAAGAAATAAAAAAACAGGTGAAAAATAAAAATCTTGTTGACATTATTGGGGTTTTAACGGATGAGACCATCGCTCTTGATGACGACAAATATCAGAAAATGAAGTTATTGTATAAAAAATATAAAAACGGAAAAACCAATTTTGCTTTTATCAAAGACGTTAACGGCAAGGAAATGTTTAGTAATCTCGATCAATATAATAAAATGATATTAGAAGAAGGTCAGGCTATAAGCGCGGATATATCTGAACTAGCGAATCTTGCAGTTAAGATATGCTATTATGATTATCCCCATGATACCAAGCAATTTGTCTGGCAGGTTTTTGGCGAAGGCATTGTTCACAATGTGACGCGTCATCGACAAGAAACCGTGGTTGCGCCCTTTTTAGACCCGCAGAACGGAGACATCGAATATCTGGGTTCTTATTTTAAATTGCATCAACTTGTGCTTGCCAATCCCGATATCGACGAAGGAGGATGCGATTATGTTGCCGATATTTGATGAACTGGTGTATGCTGAAAAACTTCTCACAAAAGGTTTTATAAAATTTATGTCTTATAAAGACCTGTTAATCTTGGCAAAATTTTATTTTTTCAAAAATTTAAACGAAGAACAGGTTAGAAAAAAAATAAATTCTTTTTGCTACAAATATAATCCCGAATATAATGAAGTTATTTTTGGCAACACCGTTGATAAAGCTATCAAAAATGGTAAAAAAAGAAAATTGTGGATTCCTAATAATGTTGTTATAACCAATGCCGAAATATTTCGTATCAAGGAAATAAAAAATTATCGCTTGGAAAAAATATTGTTTTCGCTTTTAGTTTGTGCCAAATATAAAAAACAAGAGGATGATAGCAAGACAAAGAAATGCGATGATTGCATGGCAACCAGATATTTTGTCAACACCGCTCTTTCGCCCATATTGTCTCTATCCAAGGTTTATGCCAATAGGAAAGAACAAGAATCCATAAGAACCACTCTGCATAAACGAGGCTATACTATTCCCTTGCGCAAGAATGTCAACGGAGGGTTTGAGTTACTTTATGTTGATAATAACGGCGGCGATGGCAACGTGTTTGCGGAGATAAGTAGCAGGGACAACATACTGGACTTTTATCCACCTTATCTGATATGCTTGGGGTGTGGGAAAGAAATTGAGAAAGATCATAATAGTAGAAAATATTGTGCGGATTGCTGGAAAGAAAAAAGGAAAGAAGATAAATTACTATATAATAGATAGTGCGTATAGTATAGGGCGTTGCCAGCAAATTACCCCTTAATGGTATATAATACAATAATTATATAAAAAGGATGTCATTATGAATAAAGATGAATTAATAGCGGAATTAGCGCATAGATGTGGATATACGATTAAAGATACGGAATTATTTTTTAATACGCTGATATCAATATTTAGAGATGCTATTAGAAATAGGGTGAAAATTGCTGTCAGGGGATTCGGACAACTTAATTACGTTGCTATTGCCGCACATCAAGGTAAGAAGCCAACAAAGGGCATAAAAGGCGTGGCGGAAGAAATTCAAATACCCGCGACAGAATATGTGGCGTTTAAACTATCAAGCGACCTTCGCAACGGAATGAAGGCTAATGATGAAGAGGAAGTTTAGAGGAATCTCCTTTTATTGTTGAAAGGAGTATCCCAATTCAACAATAAATAAGGAGGAATATAAAATGGCTCAAAGAAAAACAATTGCGTCGACTTTTGTAGTTGGACAAACTACTAGCGGATCCATAGTATTAAATAATTCAACTCTCATGGGTGTAACCATTAGTGGCAGCAAGATTACGGGAACGGCGATGACATTCTTAGTGTCCACAGATGGCACCAATTACTATTCTCTATATGATGACACCAGCACAGAAGTGTCTGTAACCGTTACAACTGCTGCCAGAAGTTATATCGTTGATCCAAAAGTATTTTTGCCCTGGAGTTTTGTAAAAGCGCGTTTGGGCACAAGTGCTTCTGCCGTGGCTCAGGCAACCGCCAATCAAGCGATATTATTTCACATTGACTTACTTTAGTTTCATTGAGGAGGACACAATGAAATTAGAATTTTATACCGATGAAGTGCGTGTGAGGCGAGTATGACTCAAGAATTTCGTAGACGATTTGTAACGCAGATTGCGGGGAAGAAGGCAGCGCCAGTTATTCCGTGGTATTTGACTGGTGAAGTACCTGCGGCTAACTGTATCGAGGCGTATGCCGGTCAAGGCGCAGAGAGTTATGCTGACAGTAAAATCAATCTCGCAAATCCAGGCACATACGACATTGTACAGGCGACTGCCGCGTATAACCCAAAGTGGAACGCCGCAGATGGTTGGATGTTCGACAACAATCCAAACACCCAGGTTCTTCCCACTGGATATTCTGTTGTGTCTGGTGAGAATAAGACACATTCAATGATTATTAAGTTTTCAAATGCTACTGCCGGTGGATACATATTTGGGCTAAATGATGCGACATTTGTTGTTTCCCCCAATAGAACAAATACGAGACGATATAAAAATGGTAACAGCCTTTTGTCGAGCGAGGCGGCTGTTGCTTCGGGGGTAATGGCTCTTTGCGGTGGAAATTGTTACCTGGATGGGATTGCTGACGGAACGGTTACGTTGGGAGATACTGCTGGAGAAATACTATTCGGCTGTTACGCACCAATTTATGTGTATATTCAGGCGGCAGCTCTATATGACATTGTTCTTACTCCAGAACAAGTCGTGGCAATTACGGATGCAATGAATGCGATACCGGATGGTGTTGTAATGGCAGCATCAGCCGATTTTGATGGTGCTGGATTTAGCACGGTGGTGGCGATATGACAATCACAATTAGAATAACCCCGAACCCATTATTAACTGTAGCGGGAGTGGGACAGGTATGGACGTGGTGGGCGTTCAAAGATTCAGCATTGGCGGGTAAAACACCAACATTCCTAATTAATAAAAGTAATTATGGGGACGCGGCAACAGTAGCAGATTCTATGCGCTACGGCTGTTGGGGTACTGCCATTGATTCTGACGTATGGAATGATTTCGGCGCTCCTTCTATTGGAGCAACGGACATATCTTTTGCACCAGCATCTGCATTGCCATCAGGCGTTCTTTATTTTGCAATGTATCCGTTATATCCAATGTCTAGAACTACTCGCAAGGTTAGTGAGTGGATGGCACACGCTTATGTTTCCGATACGGCGTCCAGTACGAATGGGGTTATAGGAACATCGACAGAAAGAGCCAATGGACAGAATGATAGAACCGCTCCTGCCCTTCCATTTCACGGGTTCAAAATATCGAAAGCCAGTGAGAACACAAAAAACAAAGCCTTGTTTGTCAGTGGGAATCATGCCAACGAGCCTATGGGAAGGTTTGCCTTAGAAGGCGCAATCGACTGGTTACTTGGTGGTTCTGCAAATGCAGAGGCATTGCTTGACTGGTTTGATTTTTATGTTTACCCATGCGTATCCCCACAAGGCGTGTGGGGAGGTCATCATCGAGCGTGCGCCCAAACACCCGCAGTAAACCACAACAGACAATGGAACACGACAGGGACAGTGGAATGTGTTGATGCCTTCAAGGTAGCATTTGCAGCGGATACAAGTTCCGCAGTTGACGCAGCGATTGATTTTCACGGTTCTGGTAGTCCTGGCAACGGTGTTTACAGTTATGGTTATGTAGAGGATAAGTCTGCAGCTTATTATGCAGAGTTTGAAACAGAGATGAAGGCTCTGGACGGTGCTAATTTTGCCTTCGTCGATACAGGACAGATAACAGAATCATTAACTCGCCTTTGTATTGCTACTTACGGAGCATCATTAGCTATGTCGTTAGAGGGGGCAAGTAGCTTGGTTTCCAATCCTACAACATGGAAATCATTTGGGGCACACGGTACAGAAACTTTGTATTCAATGTTACTGGATGGATTTTTTACAAATCATCCTGCATAAAATAGTCATTTCATGAAGTTTTGTACCCTTGACAAAAATAGAAATATGTGTTAGTATTAGCAATATTGGTTTCCTTGGTTGTGACTAGTACGTCATCCCCGCTGATTATTCATTTATTTGTTTATTACGGGAGTAGTTGCAACTACTACCAGCCAAGGAATAAATACAAAAATGCTTTAAGGAGCAATATACTTTGAATCTTAAAAAATTAGATGACAAGGTTTACAACGAATGTTTGGAAGCAAAAATTAAGTCGCAAGGCAAGATTCCTTTTTGGGAAGAGAAATATAGAAAATTTAGTAGCGAAGGCTACGACATAAAAGATAGGGAAGACCTGCGCGATAAAGTTCGCAAGTGGTGTAAAAAAAGAGGAATTACTGTTAATTTTGAAAACAGTGGAAATCAAGTTTCTGTCGAAGAAAAACGGAGTCCCAGAATTGCAGTTATGGATCTGGAGACATTGCCCGGAATCGGTTATTTTTTCCAATTATTTGATACCACTATAACAGTGGATCAAATTATAAAAGATACCTGTATGCTGGGATGGGCTGCCAAATATCTCAATGAATCAGAAATATATTCCGATTTTATGACATCCCAAGAAGCAATACATCGGAATACGAGCAGAATTGCAAAATCCTGCTGGGATTTTCTTTCTACTTGTGATTATGTCATTGGTCACAATTTTCAATCTTTTGACAGCAGATATATAAATACCGAATTCCTGATGCATAATTTGCCCCCGTTGAAATACGGGATTGTTGATACCTTAAGTGTGGCGAAACAAAATATGCGTTTCGATTCCAACAAACTTTCCTTCATCAATAAAAAATTAGGTATTAGAGAAAAATTAAGCCACGAAGGTTTTCCCATGTGGTCGTCTTCTTCCGACGGCGATATAGAAGCATTGAAAAATATGGAGGATTATTGCCGCGGAGATATTACGAGTACGGAAGATTTATTCTATAAACTTCGTCCCTATATACGTAATTTTAATGTTGCTCTTTATAATGAGATTGACGAAGTTCAATGTCCTGTATGCGGGAGTACGAATTTGAAAGAAGAGGGGTTCTATTTTACTAACGCTGGGAGATGGGCGAGCATGAGATGCCAAGATTGTAAATGTATATCTAGAAAGAAACAAAACCTGCTTTCTAAGGATAAAAAGAAAAGTTTACTCATCAATTCATAACAGCCATATCACAGGAGGTTGATTGTATAATGGTATAAAAACCTTAGAGCTTTCTGAACAAGAACTTGCTGATTTTTATGACGGCGCATTAAAAGTTGATGCTTTGAAAAACCAGTATCTGCTGCTAAAATTTGAAGATAAGATTGTAGATAAATTCAGATATGATGGTTCAAAGTTTGTAAAATTACGATATAAAGAATTCGATTCGCAAATACTGGGTAAAATTAAGCCTAGGAATATGCGACAAGAATTATATATGGATTTATTGTGGAATGATAAAATTCCTGTAAAGGCGGCTCTTGGAGTGGCTGGATCGGGAAAAACCTTCCTCGCATCTGCTTTTGCCCTACAGGAATTGCAGAACGGTAAATACGAACGCCTTGTAATTATTAGGAACGGTATACCCGTTCAGGGTGTTCCAACTCTTGGCACTTTGCCGGGTGATGCTACGGAAAAATTAAAAAGTTCCTGCATGTTTATGGCAGATATTATTGGTGATTTTTTCTTCGATAATTTTTTGCAGAATAACAAAATCCAAATTACCTATCTTGGAGATATGAGAAGCAGAAGTATTAGCAATGCCATAATCCTTTGTAACGAGGCCCAAAACCTGAACACGGAATTAATCAAGATGATCATAACTCGCGTGGGCGAGAATAGCCAAATTATTTTTGATTTTGACCTCACCCAAATTGACCATAAGAATTTTGAGAAGGACAACGGATGCCTCTCCATGGTGGAAGGTTTACAGGGAAATGAAATGTTTGGTATTGTGGAGTGAGACAGGATTGAAAGATCTGCTGTAGCAAGACTTGCAGAATTGATAAAATAACATCGCAGGAGGACGTATGGATGAACCTGTTGAAGAAATTGTAGGTGAAAATGAAGAAGTTGAAAACCAGCAATGCGCGGATTGCAGTTATGGACATTATCCTGATTTTTGCATGGAATCTAATAACGAGCAAATGGCGCAAGGTGCTGCCGAATCCAGCTACATCCTGGGCTTTGTGGCCACTCTAAACCAGTTAGAACTTTCGGAGGGATCGCTGATGGATATTATCAGGATGAAGATTTCCCTTGGCTATCAAAAGGAATTACTTCGTATGCAATTGGCAAGCGAAGAACGTAAAGCAAGTATTTATGCAAAGATGCCAAATACATATATTGATACAGATGAATAGTAATCAAATAGCCGCAATTCGGCGGTTATAATATTTTAGCCCAGCTTTAAAAATTAATCGGTCTAGCTGGCACCGGTAGAGGAGAACAGTATGATGCACCAAGATAATTTTGTAGTATCGGTAAAAAGCGATGGTAAGTTTTTAAGGGATGAACACGGCGTGATTAAAATCCCATTCGACAGCGAATATTCGCTATATCTAAAAAACTTAGATTCGCGTCCAGCAGTCGTGAAAGTATCGATTGATGGAGATGATGTCCTGAATTCCCAACAACTCATAGTTGCTGGGAATGCCCATCTACTTCTTGAGGGATTTCTAAAAGGATTGGTTGCAACTCGAAAATTCAAATTTATAGAACTCACTAAAGAAGTGGAAGAAAATCTGGGATATTCGCCCGAAGACAGCATTGTTCGTGTGGAAATTCAATACCAGAAGAGAAAGCCACAAACCCAAGAAATTCAAAGAGTATATAAAAACAGGTATCCAGATTGGTGGATATATCCATATCCTTATACGTATTATGATCCCAATCCTCAATATACTCTGACTTGGAATGATAGTTCTGGTATACATAGTTATTCAGGTGGAAACAGTTGTGGTGCCGTATCTTTGGATAACGTAAACTGTACTTACAGCGTTAATAGCGAAAGTTATAGTTATACTAGCGATATTGGTAAAACCGTAAAAGGTGAAAATTGTGATCAGCAATTCCAGCAAGGTTATCTTGGAGATTTGGAAGAGCAATCAGAAGTTCTTACTTTGAGATTATCTGGATATCGTGATGATAATAAAAAAGTAGAAACGATTACTACAAAAACGGATAAAATTTATTGTAGTCAATGCGGTAAAGCAAATGGGCTGGATAATAAGTTCTGCCCTGTTTGTGGCACCAAGTTAGAAATTTAACTTTAGGTGTTCCGCTACCGATAAATGCGGAACTGTAACATTGTATCAAATGTTTGTCCCTACCAGATATGGGACTAATAAAAGGTCTGGTACGAAATGTCTGACGCCTCTCGCTATGCGTCTAATAAGGGGGCGAGTACAAATATAGAACACGGTGTGCTAACACCGAAAAAATCCGACATTCACGCAAGACATACGGGCTTGCAAACGTTGGTGGGCAACTGAAAAACCCAATATTCGCGCAGGACATCATGGCCTGCAACCGTTGGCGGACAACAGAAAAATTAGCAAAAAATATGCCCTACATGTAAGTTGTAGGGAAGCCGTGCAGATTTTATATCTGCTTGAAGATGCCCTCGCACATTATGAGGGAAGCCGTAACACAAGATGCCCCTCCTCTGCATAAGGGGAGGGGAAGAACAATATAAAATACAAATTTCATTGTCTATTATGGCGACAATAGGAAGGAAGAATATATGGCAGTACCATCGTATACCACTGACCTTATCGATATTGATTTAGGTGAAGTGGGTGGAAAAACTTGGGCTGAACCCACCGCTACTGGTTGGACGTTTGGAGCCACACCTGGTGTTGATGGCGAAAACTTTATTCAAGGTGCGGGTTCAATATCCAAGGCGTTTAACGCCACTGGAGTTGGCGGCATGATGGTTAATAACACTGCCGGAATTACTCTTCCAACTGATGGCGCTTTTTTCGGATGGTTTTACTGGGCTTCACCGTCTACGCTTGAAACAGATGCAAACGGTGGACTTAGATTTATGGTAGGAAGTTCCTTAGCCGCATTCCTTTCTTGGGATGTGGGAGGAAAAACTAGTTATGTATATGGCGGATGGATTAATTATGTAATCAATACCACCGTCACTCCTGATGATACCGTGAGTACTGGGCTTGGCAATTCCCAATATGTGGGTATGGCTTTTTACAACACCAACGCTATTACCAAGGGTTCGCCTGGTCTATGCGATGCCTTTAGATATGGGCGTGGTGAAGCGAGATTTGCAAATGGCAGTACTGCTGATGGCTATGCAACGTTTAATGGGTTTTCTGCCGTTAATGACGCCAATTCTTATAGGTGGGGACTGATACAATCTGTAAATGGATCATATCTTGTAAAGGGACTGGTTGTTTTTGGATATGGGGCAGCGGTAGATTTTAGAGATTCTAATAAGGCTCTTTTTATTCAAAATACGAATAAGGTAACTTCTAATTTTAATACATTTGAAGTCAGGAACGCCAGTAGCAGGGTTGACTTAACTTCTATCACAATAACTGCTTTGGGCACGGTTTCAAAAGGACGGTGGATTACCACGGACAATGCCATTCAAAACATTACCAACTGTGTTTTTACAGATATGGGTGTATTTGGATATGCTTCGAACTCAACATTGCTGGGGACTACTTTTCGTAGATGCGGGCTGGTGACACAAAATAGTGCGGTTCTAACTGGATGTACTTTTGATTCCACGGCAGATGTTACTAAGGCGTTGCTATCTAATAACCCCACGCTGATCACCGGATGTAAATTTGTTTCCGCTGGCACCAAACACGCAGTTGAGATAAGCGCTCCTGGTGAATATAGTTTGGTCGGTAATACTTTTACCGGATATGCTACGGCACATGGTAGTAGCGGCAATGAAGTTATTTATAATAATTCCGGCAGTCACGTTATTCTTAATGCCAGCAATAACATCGGTGTGGTATCATATCGTAATGGCAGTGGTGCAACCACAAGCGTAGTTTCTTCAATTATTCTTACTCTTTCAGGACTAAAAGACGGCTCCGATATTTCTATTCTAAATGCCGGTACGGAAACTGAACGTATTAATGTGCAACAGAATTCTGGAACAACGTATAATTATAATTATACAAGTGCTGGTGAAAGTGTAGACATAGGAATATTTAAAATCGGGTATGTGCCTTTATACATTAGGGGGTATATCCTCGGTGCGACCAACGGTTCTTTACCTATTAGTCAAGTAATTGACAGGGCATATTTGGAATAAAGGAGGCGTTTATGGCAAAAATCATAGATCCCGATAGTTTAGTTGTCGGTACTGAAATAACTTTTGATCTTGGAGCAAAAACATTTACATTAATTGAAGCCGGAAATCTTACGGCTAAAGACGGCGTAACCGGTAATGCTATTTGGGCGAAGTTTGTTGACCTGTGGGCTACTGCATCATACCAGCCCTATCCGTTCCCCATGAACGTGCTTGACGCCCGTTCTGGTCAATACATTTTTGGACAAGATCCTGGTGGTAGTTATAACGGCTGGAAACCAGCCAATGACGTTACCAGACAGATGATCAGGGATGCCGGTTGGAGTGAATATTCTGGCGCCGGTGTTTTGAATCGTCAGTATGTAGGCTTAGTTGGTTTAGCCTCTGGATTTCCCGCGGGAGCACAATTTTATTATCAGCGAGCTTCTGCGAGTACTGCATATAATTTTACATTTACCGATGCTCCAAATGAGGGCATACAAGTTTATGGCGACGTCGCTAATGGCAATTTTGACAATCGTTCTTATTTTAAGCTATTTTGCCGTGAAGCCAATTACACCTATGACGACGCCGTATTAGCAGATGTTGGTGAGTCCGGTACTGGCGCGTTTAAAGTTTCACTTCCTATTTCTGTGGGGTCTGACTTAAAGATTACCGCCGCAGATGGTGCTATGAGCGGTGCACCGTATTCAAGTATTGGTCTTGAATATTTTGGTGTTAATCAAAGCAAGCAGGTTGGTAGCCAGTCCTATAATTTTAGAACAGTTATTGATAATACCACAGCCAACGCCACATTGGAAGAAATTTATACCAAGATGCAATATAATCTCCGTCAAACCGGAGATATTGATGACGGCGCCGGAAATATAACCGGTCAGACAGCGAATCAATTATGCTATTTCGTCGGTGACACTCTTTATACCACGGCGGGTGTATTTATTGATGGCGTTATCGCCGCCGATCTAAACCGCGTGTATTTCCTTCCCTATGGCTCCGCACCTGGTAGTGAGGTATTTTATCCCTATGCCGCTGCTGGAACATTGAATTTCAACACGGCTTTGACTGCTGGTGGCACCGGATATTATCGCATGTACTTTGCTAATGATGATGCCGGAGGTAATCTAGGCTATGATTACGGCACCGCTAATGCCATTACAGTAAATGATAACGACGGCTTTCCGATTACCGGAGCAATCTCAGCCGCATCCATTGGATTTTCATATGATTATGACGGCAACGTACAACGGGGAACAGGAAGTAATGGTGACGATGCTCCTATAGTTGTTGTTGCCGGTAATGCCGGAAGTGCCAAGCCTGTTGTAGCAATAGGTACGATATCTAGAAGCAAAGGCATATCCATTACGCTAACCGCAGAGGCCGACAGAGCTTATCTCGATTAAGGAGTAACCATGGGACTGAGCTTTAATGGTTTGACGAAAGTAATAACCTTGACCACCGGAACAACGTCATTGTCTGTTCGTCAATTATGGTCACGGTGGGTAGATTGGTTTCTTACATCTGATAATTCAAAATATCTCCCTGCTTTTAGTCAAGTTGGTGGTAACGACATCGACCCCATAGTTGGAACCGCTATTCCTATTTATGCGTTTTTGATGAATGGGTGGAAACTAAAACCGCAAGAGGCAAATCATACCGTAACAGTTACAGACGGTATATTGCTTGTTAACGGTGGTGGAGACCCATTCAATAATACCGATGGCGCCTATACGGTTAGAATTAATTATCAACAACCGGTGCAGGCAATTACTGTGGCTACCGGAGGCGGTGTAACTCCTCCAACCCCAGAAGAAATTGCTACTGCGGTTTGGGAAAGCCTGCTGATAAACCATGCAAGCGTCAACACATTTGGTAAATCGCTAAATGATATGTCATACGAAACCAGCATTATCACAGCCATTTTGAAAAACAAGATGATAACAGATCCTCTTACGGGCGTGATGACTATTTATGCTGAAGACGGTAGTATATTATTGAGTGCTCAACTTTATGAAGACGCCGATGGTTTGCAAAAATACAGAGGTCAAGGCAGTGAACGCCGCGAGGAACTGGAATGATAGTTGCCAGAGGATATGGAAGAAACGTCAATAATTTTGGCGGTATTGTTTCTTGGGGATATTCTAGGAAGTTTATTGCCGAGGTCATATCGTTTTTCTGGCAACCCACAAAGGAGATTACATTGAAAATATGCAGGGTCTTTGAGGTAAATTGTGAACGCTGATACTTTTGAATTCCGAGTGTCTATACAAAGACAAATTTCTTTTAAAATGGCTGCTACGCGATTATACCAAAAAACACTTTATATCAAACAAACTTTAGAAGCACAGGGCGTTATTCAAAACGTCCTGGTGATTGCGAGGTAATATATGTCTGCTCTTACGGATATCCATACGGGGGACACCGGAACCGTATTTATTATCAATATATCAGATAGTGGTGTACCAGTAGACCTATCGAGTGGAACCAGCGCATCTAATGTGATTCTATTTAAACGACCAGATAGAACTACTTTCAATCGACCCGCAGTATTTGATACCGATGGCAAAAACGGTAGGATCAAATATGTGTCATTAGCAGGTGATATCAATATGCCTGGTGTTTGGCACATCAGCGCCAGAGTAAATACTGCGAATGGTCAATGGGTGGCAACAGCCGATACGTTTACCGTTCATCCCGTATTTGAATAGCATAAAAGAACGATTTCATTATATAGCCGCAGAAGGCATTATCGCAAGTTATTCCTTCTGTGGTTATATTAGGCTTCAATAGCTCATGTTGGCAGAGCGGGGATTTTGTAAATCTCAGGTCAGTGGTTCGATTCCACTTTGAAGCTCTTAGTAACACAACTTTTATCAGCATCTTTTATGATGCGATTATTTTTAAATAATAGGAGTACATAGAAAATGCCTAAAGCAAAAAGTTTGATTAGAACATCGGGTAAATCCGATGAGAAGTTAATATATTGTCGCAAGTGTATGAAAGATAAAGTGGCAAAAGAATACTACTCCGCAACAGACACTGTGCTAGATAAAAACCATTATATGTCTATCTGCCGAAAATGTTGTGGAGAAATTTATGACAATGCTTTTACTATTGAAAGAAATTTTGAAAAAGCATTACTGCGTACATGTAAAATATTGAATGTGGGCTGGAACGCCAATGCTGTAGATTCCACCAGAACTCATGTTGACAAATTAAAGACAAAGGGACAAGAAGACATCACTGTATTTGGCATATACAAAAGCAAATTGTCTACGTTGAGTAATTTGGCAGATGATCAAACCCTGACTTTTGAAGAATATCCTTCCGTCGCTTCCATAGTGGTTAATACGCCAGAAGAAGACGCAGATGCAACTTATCAGGAACTACAGGCGTTTTGGGGCAAGGGTAAATCCTATGAAGATATTTCTTATTTACAGAATGAATTTAATGAGTTGGGTGGACGCGACGTTAAAGATGATCGCCCCAAAGCAATTCTTTTGAGAGAAATATGTTTTCAATTACTGGAAATAGAAAATGACAGGGCTTCAGGAAATAACGTTGAAAAGCGTGTAAAAGCCCTTGGTGAAATGATGAGTAATTCCGCAATTCGCCCAGACCAGAAAAAGACTGCTGATGGAACAAAAAGTTCTGAGGCATTTGGAATATGGCTGGCTGATATTGAAAAGTTGAAACCTGCGGAGTGGTATAAGGATCAAGATATTTACAAGGACGTTAGTAATATCGATGATTATTGGAAGAAACATATACTAAGACCGTTCCTTAATTTCTGGGGTGTTCAAAGAAACTTTGATTTTGAAGGAGCGGTAGACAGAGATGATACGTTGGAAGACGACTCTCCTCAAAGTGAGGCGTAATGCCTTCGCATAAGAATTTTCAAAACGACAGAATAAAAAACGCCAATAATCAGGATGTGTTTAAACGCCCGAAAGAAATTGTAACATCACAGAAAATGGATGAGAAACGAATTGATAACATCATCGACTGGTGTACGTTTTATAGAAGGAACATTCATTTTTTTGTAAGCCATTACCTAGGTATTAAGTTATACTTCTTTCAGATAATTTGGATATACCTGATGTCTGTAAGCGACTCTTTTGTCGCCATAGCAAGCCGAGCCGATGGTAAAACCTGGCTGCTTGCTGTATTTGCATGTGCAAAAGCGATATTATATCCCCGATCTGAAATTGTTGTTTGTAGTAGTACTAAAGAACAGGCGGGGTTGATTGTATCTGATAAGATTACGAGTCTTGCAAATGATCATCCCAACTTGGCTAGAGAGATTAGTAATATCACCACCAATATGAATAAATGGCAAGTTGATTTTCATAACGGCAGCGTGATAAAGATTGTGGCTAGTAAAGATAGCAGCCGCGGACGACGTTCAACGTTTACCATCTATGAAGAATTCCGGTTAATTGATAAAGCCGTAGTTGATGCGGTTATCAGACCTTTTTCTTATATTCGTCAAGCACCTTACTTAAATCTACCAGAATATGCTGGTATAGAAGTCTTGAAGGAAGAACCCAAAGAAGCGTTTATTTCTTCTGCTTACCATAAGGGATTATGGTGGTATGACGAGACCAAAAAGAATTTGTCCATGATGCTCAAAGGCGAAAAGTGTGGCGTAATATGTCTGGATTATAGTCTGTCTATTTTACACAATATTAAAACAGCCGCACAAATCAAGAGGGAAAAAAGTAAGATGGATGAAATCACCGCCCTGGAAGAATATGACAATATTCCATGGGGCGAAAGCACTAATGCCTACTTTAAGTTGAGCATGTTTGAAAAAGCGAGAAAAATAGAAAAGGCGTTTTATCCTCAAAGAAATGATAATTACAATCACAACCCCAAGAAAAATATTTATGGAATTCCCAAACAGGATGACGAAATTCGCATTTTGACCTGTGACATCGCCAGTAGAGGCGGTAAAGCAAATGACTTGGCGGTTTCCAGTTGTATCAGGCTTCTACCTACGCACAAAGGATATAGGCGCG
>Ga0209417_1003612_pt1 | contig 20261 bp, 22 predicted proteins | sample RifGroF2_FD_184002 | JGI IMG/M metagenome (GOLD analysis project Ga0209417, IMG submission 184002) | Groundwater microbial communities from Rifle, Colorado, USA - Groundwater F2 (SPAdes) (version 2) | ecosystem: Environmental > Aquatic > Deep subsurface > Groundwater | place: Rifle, Colorado... | reverse complement strand
AGTTAGTGCTTGTAAAAAATGTGATAGAAATACTAATAAAAAACCACGCAAACCTAAATATAAACCTAAACGAGCAAGAGGAGAAGCTACAAAGGGTATTAAGAATCCTAATGCAAAGTTGACTGAAAAAGATGTTCTAGAAATAGTATTTATGTTATTAAATGGTATTAAACATACAGAAATAGTTAAAAATTATAATATAGGCACTGATATAATCTCTCATATAAAAAGTGGTCGCAGATGGGGACATTTACTAGATGAAGATACTAAGAATAAATTATTGAAGTTAAAATGTAAAAAATTAAATGAACAATTAGTTAGAGAAATTAAAATCCTACTTATTAAAGGTGAAAAGGTTAAGATGATTGCCGATTTATATGATATATCAGAAGGGTCTATATATGATATAAAAAATAACAGATCATGGAAAAATGTAGTAATTACAGAAAAGGATTTAGAAGAAGTTGGTTAGTAATTAATTTCTTCTTTAATTAAAAGAGGTGAGATCAATTCCAAGAGTCGGGAAAAATAAAAATATTGAAACGACAAATAAAATTATTATTGATCCGTCAGTTAAATGTACGCGATGCGATAGCAATGAATTTTATCTTAGCAAAAGCGATGTAAATAAAAAAACAGAAAAGATGACAATTTGCAAGAGTTGTTTAGAAGAATATTATCAAGAATATGTTAAAAAACATGATTCATATAAAAAAGCTTTGTGGTACTTATGTAGAAAATTTGATTTACCATTTTCACATTCTGCTTATACTGGTGCAGAAAGTCATTCAAAAAAAACAAAATGGACAATAGTTCAATCATATTTTAAAATGTTAAATTCTTTTGGTAAAAACAATAATTATGGTACTTGTTTTGATGAAAGTGATCAATACGAAGAGATTGAAAATGATTGTAGTGTAAATGTAATTATTGATGAAGACTTTGAAGTAACTCCAGAAATGGTTGGATTTTGGGGAAGTAATTATTCTAAAAGTGAGTATTATTATTTAGAAAATGATTTATCTAGATTAGTATCATCTTATGAATGTGACTCATATGCACAAGAAACTCTTTTTAAAGATATTGCATTACAAAATTTAACTATAAAAAAGAAAAGAGAAACAGGTGAAGATGTAAATAAGGATCTAGAAGCCAGAGGAAAACTATTGGGTGATGCTAATATTAAACCAGCACAAGAATCTGGAGCGAATGCTTCAGATCAACTTACATATAGTGTTTTAATTAAAAAATGGGAAAATGAAGAACCTATTCCAGAACCAGATGAAGAATGGAAAGATGTAGATGGAATCGGAAAGTATATTAGAGTATGGTTCTTAGGTCATATTTGTAAAATGATGGGTATTACTAATGAATATTCAAAAGAATATGAAGATGAAATGGAAAATCTAAGAGTTAACATACCTTCAAAAGAATTTAATATTGACGAAATAGATGAAGGTGAGTAAATGGGAAATTATCAAGTAAATAGGAATAAATATTCAAAAGGTTCATTGGGGTTCAAGGGTAGGAATTTTAATAAATCTAACGATAATGTAACAAAATCTGAAAAATTAATGAATGGTGTTGCCAAATGGACTTCATTTTATAGAGAGAACCCTCAAAGATTTTGTAAGGATTACCTAAATGTACATTTAAAAATTTTCCAGCAGATTTTATTATATATGATGTTTCATTATGTTTATGTAATGTATATTGCTGCAAGATCCCAAGGTAAAACTTATTTAACTGCTATTTTTTGTATATGTCGATGTCTGCTTTATCCTGGGACTAAGGTAGTGGTCGCAAGTGGTTCCAAGGGTCAGGCAATGAAAATAGTAACAGAAAAGATTCCAGAAATTATGATGAATTCTCCAAATTTGAAGAGAGAAATTATTAAAATTTCTACATCTATGAACTCAGATGACCCAAATATAGTTTTTGCTAATGGAAGTTGGATTAAGGTCGTAGCGTCCAATGATAAGGCTCGTTCTGCCAGAGCGCATATTTGCGTATATGATGAATTTCGGATTATTGATATCAATATATTAACAAGAGTTCTACGAAGATTTCTTGGTACGCCTAGACAACCAGGATATCTAAAAAAAACTAAATATAAACATTTACAAGAAAGAAATCAAGAGATTTATTTAAGTTCGGCTTGGTTTAAATCACATTGGGCATGGAATAGATTTCAATCTTTTTTCAAAATGTTTACTAAAGGTAAAAAGTATTTTATTTGTGGTCTTCCTTATCAGTTATCTGTTCAAGAAGGGTTGTTAATGAAGGAACAGGTAATTGATGAAATGCAGGAGGACGATTTCGATACCTTGTCTTGGGAAATGGAAATGGAATGTATGTTTTTCGGAGAATCAGAAAAGGCATATTTTAAATATGATGATTTAAATAAAAGCAGAAGTATTACAAAACCGTTTTTACCAATGAGTGATATGGAATATATCCAATACAAGGGGGAAAAGAAGAAACACAAATTTTACAAACCTAAAAGAGAAGATGAAATTAGATTTCTTGGTGTGGACTGTGCTTTAATGGGAGGTCGTCAGAATGATGCAAGCGTATTCACTTTTATAAGATGTATTCCGAGTGGAGATGAATATATAAAAACAATTGAATATATTGAAGCTATAGAAGGGCAACATACAACATTACAAGCATTAAGACTTAAGCAAATATTTTATGATTTAGACTGTGATTATTGTGTAATGGATACGGCAGGAAATGCTATTGGAATTTATGACGAGATTACAAAAATAACATTTGATAATACTAGGGGAATAGAATATCCTGCTTGGTGTGCCATGAATGATGACAGAATGCAAGAAAGAGCTTATGATAAAAATGCAGTTCCTTTGATATTTTCAATTAAAGTAGCTGGGGCAACAGCATTACAAGTTAATCATGAAATGGCAACATATACAAAAAATCAATTTGAAAAGAAGAAAATAAAGTTATTATGCTCTGAGATTGAAGGAAGAGACTATTTAATGGACAATAAAGATTCTCTGAAACTAGATGCTGATGAAAATGCAAGAGTAATTGCCAATTATTTTCAGACAACACGCTTAATTCATGAGATGATTAATTTAGAAATGGAAGTTAAAGGTGGATATATTAAACTTACAGAACCATCTGGTCATAGAAAAGACCGTTTCAGTTCATTGTCATATTCTCTATATTTTATAAAATTAAAAGAGTCGGAATTAAGAGTTGAAAAAGATACAAGAGATGATTTTGATATTCTATCTGCTTACACAATATTCCTATAATTAAAGAAAGGAGGTTTCTTTACAACAATGACAAAAAAGAAAGTCACAAATACAGATACTCTACCTCTAACAGAACAAGAAACATGGGATGTAATATCTTTCGCAAAGCAAATGTCTGGAGCATATAACAACATTTATACACCTGATTTAGTAAATGCTCGTATGAGAGACATGAATCTTAATCCTATTGCTGGAACACAAGATATTATTGATAAAGCATTATTAAATCCAAAAGAAAATGAGAAAGAATTAAGAGGACTTTCTGAATATTTCGAGATGATAGATATGCTCTATAAACGTCAAATTCAATTTCTAGGTAATTTACTTTCATGGGATTTAACATATACTTGTACAAATGCAGAAATAAAAGATTATAATACTCCTGCATATAAAAAAGATGAGAAAATATTAGAATCATTTTTACAGAAATTTAATTATAAAAAAGAATTTAAATCTATTTTGCGTCAACTAATTAGAAGAGAAACAATGTTTTGTGTTTTTCGTGAAGATGGAGATCAATATTTATTACAAGAATTAAATATTGATTATTGCAAAATTACTGGTAGATGGGATTATGGATTTTTATGGGATTTCGATTATACATATTTTTTATCTAATCCTGGAGTAGATATTCAAATGTATCCAAAATCGATGCAAAAACAATATATAGGAATGTTAAAAAACACTAGTAATAAATATATTCCTCACAACCCAATTGATAAACGTAATTCTTCATATATTTATTGGAAACAAACTAGCCCAGTTGATGGATTTTGGTGTTTTAAATTTAATCCTGAATTAGCAACAAATGTCCCATTCTTTGCACCTCTTTTTTCAGAATTAGTAATTAGACCAATGATTAGAAAATTACAAACATCAAAATATATTATTGAAGCAAGTAAAGTTTTGATTGGTTTAATTGGATTTAATAAAGATACAAAAAGTGGTTCGGTAAAAGACGCTTTACAATTAAGTCCTGAAACCGCTGGTAAATTTGCTTCTTTGGTTAGGCAAGGATTAGCGAAAGAAATTAATTTTGCAATTGCTCCTTTTGAAGATATTAAATCATTTGAATTTAGTGGTTCTGCTACCAATATATTAGATCAATATAATAAGGTAGCAGTTGCTAGTAGTGGAAATAACTCTAGATTATTATACACTACTGACAGAACCAATGCGGAAGAAAGTCGTAATAGTTTATCAATTGATGAACAAGTAGTTACTTTTATGTATCCGTATTTTGAAGATTTTATGAATTATTTTATAAATAAGAAAACTAAGAAATATAAATTTCAGATCCATTTCGAAGGTACTCAAATGCCAGCAAGTAGGAAAGAAAGATTAGATAATGCGAATGCTTTAGCACAACTTGGTATGGTGTTGCCACAAAGTTTTGCAGCAGCATTAGGTAAGAATCCCTTTGATTTTGAAAGAGAATTGGCAATGGCAAAGGCCAAAGGATTTGTAGATGGTCTAACTCCTATTGTAATGGCATCGCAGATGAGTGGTAAAGATAATGAAAATGGGAGACCAACATCTGAAAAATCAGGAAAAGAAATATCTGACAGTGCAGAGATAACTCGTCAAAATGGATCTAATATAGAGAAAGGAACAGGTAAAATTTAAGGTGGTGTCTTTATAAATGTATATCATAAATCCTACGTCTATATCTAATATTTTTAAAACAACATCACAATCCGTTAAAGATTATCTAATTAAAAATAATATTCCTTTATTGAGTGATCAAGAAGGGATTTTTTATTTTAGTAACACAAAAAAACTACAAGAAATATTAGATAATTTACCATCAACTTTGAGATTTCTTAAATAGTCAGTATTGAGGATATGTCATGTCGTGAGACACACCGCTATCCTCTTTATCTTTTAATTTTAGATAAGGAGGAAATAATGAGCAAATGGGCTGCTAAAGAAATAGAGATTGTCAAAAATAATTTAGACAAAACAAACGAAGAAATACAAAGATTATATCTACCTCAAAGAAGTATCGAAAGTATTCGATATATATTAGGGAAAAACAAATGGCACAAAATTAGGGGTAGACAATGGTCAGACGAAGAAACAAAGTTGTTTATAGAGTTATACCCAAATAGTAGTTTTGAAGATTTATCTAAGATATTTATTGGTTTAACAAAGAGCGAATATAGTTGGATGCGTGATAAATTTAATTTACATCAATCTAAAAGTAGGGAGTCCGAAAGAAGAAAACAAAATGGCACAAAAACTAAAACCTATTTTTCTAAAGATAAGAAAGATTATTTAATTAGTCTTTATAATAATAATGATTTGGAAAGTTGTATTACGCAGTTTTTAGAAAAATATCCAATGCAAAACAATAAATTTTTAATAAATTATTTGTTTATAAATAATTTATTAAGAGAAAATGACTTATTGAATTTAAAACGTTTATATTTAATATATGATATTAAATACTTAAGCACTGCATTTGCGTGTTACAAGCAAACACTTTCTAATAAAAATATTAATGTTACTGTATATTCTAAAGAACATACAAAATTATTTTTTAAATATTGGTTAAAGATTAATAATAAATATCTATCAAGAAATGAGTTAATATCACTTATTAGTTTCAGAGATTTATTCAGAGAATCAAGACTAGATAGAAGTATTAGCAATAACTTTAAACATTATTATGAATTTATACAATATGTTTTTCCGCAATACAAAATACATCCTTGGGAACTTGGGGTTCAAGTACCTAATAAATTTTGGGAAAACAAATATAATGTATATTGGATGATTAGAGAAGGTATTAAGAGTTTAATTGCTAATAATATAATTAAACAAGAAAAAGATGTTATATTGTTACCAAGAGAAGCAATATGTAATTATTTTAATATATTAGCATTTAGGATGTACGGATACAAAGAGTTATTCTGTGATTATTTTAAGTGGAAAAACATTGCTCTAGACTATAATCAAATAAAACTAATTGATAACCAGAGATTTGATAGTTTGGAAGAAATGTCAGTATATAATTTTATCAAAAATTTAAAATTTGATATTAGAAAATATCCTAGAAAAGATAAATTATTTAATATTAAATATAATGAATCATATATTCCAGATTATTATCTTATATTTAATAATATTAAAATCATTATTGAATATTTTGGTTTATATTATCCAACAAATACTTCAGACTTCATAAATACATACGTTAACAAAACACATCGAAAAAATGAATTTTATCATGATAATGAATATTATTATATAGATTTATATCCAGAAGATATCAAAGATGGTTTTAAAGGAGTTGAAAATAAATTAACTTCTTTTTTTATTAATAAACTTAATATAAATTTAAAGGAGGTGAAAAATGAATAAATTATCATTTGCAATAAATAAATTTGATTTAATGGATATTTCTAATAGTGAACTTATGAAAGTGCGTCTTTGGATTGTATCAGAAGGAGATAATCAACATGAAAAACCTATACCTTGGACAGCTATTGAAAATGCAAGACCAACTTTAATAGGAAAACCAGTAGTAGCCAAATACAATCGTTATAGTCAGCAATTAATGGGACACGAATTAGATGAAGTTCCAGTTGGCGTGGTTTTATGCGATAATGATATTTTTTATGAAAAAGATGAAGAAGGTAAACGATGGCTTTGTGCAGATGGAATTATATGGTGTAGATACGCAAAAGATGTCGCTTTTGTTTTAGATAGGGATCAAATACAAAATCTTAGTATGGAAATTATAGTTGTAGAATCAGGTGACAATAATTCAATTGAATCGTTTATATTTAGTGGTATAACCTTAATTTCCACTACTCCGGCCATTGAGAACGCGAGAGCAGAAGTTTTATCTTTTTCTAAGGTTAAAGAAGAGATTGAACACCTTATGTATGATTTTAAAATACCATCTATTGTCAAACAAAATGCAGAAAAAGGAATTTTTCTTAAACAAAACAATCCCAAAGGTGCTACTGCTGTAAATGTAGGCATTGCAAATCAATTAATAAATAATGAATTTGTAAGTTTAGATTTGTTGCATAACATAATAAAGTTTTCAGCTAAGACAAAAACTGAAACCGCACAATATCTTTTAGGAGGGTTTGAATCTTTAGAATGGGCTGAAAACATAATTAATCCACAAACAGAAAAGTTTGAAGAAGTAAAGAAGGAGGAAGAAATAGTGCCTACAGAAGAAATTGAAAAACTTGAAGTTATAGAAAATGAACAGCAAGAAGAAATGGGAGCAGATGCTAACGTGGAAGCAGTAGCACAAGCAGAACTTGCTGATAAACAAGCTGAAACTGATAAAGTATTAGCAGAAGAAAGCAAAGAACAAATGGCTGAAGAGGTTGTACTTGAAGAAAAAATGACTGAAGAAACTATGGCAGAAGAAGTTATTCCCAAAGAAGATGAAGATAATTTTCAAGCAAAATATACAGATATGTCTGAAAAATATGAAGAAATGTACAATAAATATTCTGCACTAGAAGTACAAATGTCTGAAATGACTGCTAAAATGTCTACTTCTGAAGATCAAATGGCTATTTATATGTCAGAAAATGAGCAACTTAAAAAATTCAAATCAGACATTGAAGAAAAAGAAATGTTGTCTGTAATTGAATATACACTTACAGAAGTTATGGAATCTATGCCAAAAGAACAAATGGAAGAATTGCGTGAAGATGCTAAGAATTTTTGTGCAAGTGATCTTAATATTTGGGTAAATAAAGTTAAGGCAGAAGCATTTAGTTTTTCAAAAGGTAAAACTAACAATGATGGAATTATGAAAGTTGGATTACCTTTTGTAAATGAAAATAATAAGACAGAATCTAAAAGTCTTTGGGACAAAATTTAATTTTAAGTAAAGGAGGTAAATAAATAATGGCAATTACTGATAGTGTAAAAGTAGGGTTAAACAGAATGAATAGATCTGCACAAAATGCAACATTAGGTACTCTTATTCAAGGATTTCAAGTAATGACTCCAAATAGTTTATCAGGAACAACATTAACAAAAGCATATTTTGAACCAACGGCATCGGCAACAACTGTAGGGGTTAATTACCATAAATTATTTGCAATTGGTGATATTACAGGAACAACTGCTTATGGTTTCGGCGATCCTGCAAAACCGACAACTGGAGTTATGGCATGTTTTGGTAGAACTTCAGTTGCAACTGGTACACAAACTGACACAGGTGCAGATTTTAGAGTTATTAATAAACTAGTTAATACAGGTGCTAATACAATTCAAGGAGCCTATATTAAAGCAAAAAATTATGCAGATGCAACAGTAGGTGTAGTTAAGGGCTTATTTGTCGAAGTTGTAAATGAGGGAACTGCAACAACAGTATTAGGTATTGAAATTGGTTCTGATGGAACAGTGCCTACAGCTGATGTTAAATTTAGTAATGGAGCATATCTTGTATCTTTAACAACAGCTATTACGGTTAATTCAACAACTACAACTGCTCCTGCTGGATCTCTTGGATTTACTACACACGCAACTGGAGTAGGTAAATTGTTTATGTCTGATGGCTCAAAATGGCAATATGCAGTAGTAGCATAATAGGAGTGAATTTGGTTGGATATTGAATTATTAAATGAACGTTTAAATTTACTTAACGCTCAATTCCAAGATACTCAACAAAAAATAGAACAAGCAATGGCAGATATGAATGCTATTGGTGGAGCAATTCAAGAAGTTAATTATTGGATAAATCAAATGGAAGTAATTTAATAATAAAAATAAAAAATGGAGGTAATAAACAATGGCAAATACCGTATTAATACAAAATGGCGTACAAGCTACAAATGTTGATTCACTAAATAGAAGTGCAGTGTGTGCTGCTAATCTTGACAATGGGCATATTTTTTACTTGGCTACAAAATCTACTACTGCAGGTGAAGGTGAAGTGTGGACAGCAACTCAACCTGCTACTGGAAGTGGATTAAAAATCTCTCTTAAATTGGTAGGAACGACATATATTTCTATTGCCGATGGAAGCATTGGAAATCAACGTACACTTGCTTATCAATTTGAAGTTGCAGATAATTCGACTGGACTTTGGATGGCTTATTCTCCTGAAGTGGTTGTAACTATTTCTGGAACAAATAAGTTTAAGGGTATCGATCCTGATGTTAGAAATTTTGTAAATATTGCAGGAGATATGTTGTCTGCTTTCAAACCAATGGTTGGAGATATTCTTACAATGACTGCTCCTGGTATTACCGGAACAATTGGTTCTAATACTTTTGCAGTTGGTGCAGATGGTCAGTATGCTCTTGCTTGGGCTTCGAGCGCAAATTCTTAATCAATAAACAAATAATAAATATTAATACTACATAATATCAAAAATAATAAGGAGGATTTAACAATATGAAAATTCCAGCTAGTGTAATGACATTTTCACAAGGAAAAACAGAAGTTTATGAGGCTTTCAGAGATTATTTTAATCATTATCGTTCTATCAATGGAAATACGAAGGTTCAGTTTGACAATACAATTTCTTTTGATGAAAAAGGTGCAAAAATGCACAAGGCGTTGTTAGGAGAAATTTCTCGCGTATCTGGTCTTGGAAATATGAGTGAGTTTAAACCAGAAGTATGGGCTTCTCATCCTACATTTAATTGGGCAACGTTTTCTGTAATTTCTGCGATGATTGATATGATCTTACCTGAGACATTGATTGATTCAATGGGATTATATACAGATGTAATCACAGGAGAAATGGCATCTAGTTTTAGCTTCAGAGTAAAACCTCGTGATTTGTTTGTAATTTCTAAAGCAGGCAGAGGCAAGAGAACATCTGAAGTTCACAAACAATTTGATGGAATGGTTACTGCTATTCCTGAAGAGCATGATATTACAGTTCAAGTTAGTTTGTATCGTGTACTTGCAGGGGAAGAAAACCTTGCAGAATTTACCATGAAAGCAGTAAGATCTATCGAAACTCAAATGACTGTAGATGCTTATAGCGCTTTTAATACTGCTATGACAAATCTTGCTACTGGTGTTGCAGGAACTAAAGTAGTTGGATATAGCCAAGATGCTGCTGTAAATCTTGCACAAAAGATTACTACTTATAATATGGGAGCAAAAAGTATTTTCGTTGGTACACAGATTGCCCTTTCAAAAATTTTGCCCCAAGATGCCAACTATCGCTACACCCTTGATTCTGAATATGTAAAATTGGGATATACAAGAACTATTTTTGGGTCAGATGCCCTAGTTATCCCACAAGTTGCAGATTTCAAAAATCCTTTCCAACTATTGCTTGATGACACCAGAGTTTATGTATTATCACCTTCTAGTCAAAAAATCATTAAATTGTGTTTAGAAGGAGCAACAACCAGTGTTACAAGTGGAGTATATGATAATGCCAACCTAACTCAATCTACTACTCTTAAAAAGAACTGGACAACAATTGTTGCGACAAATTCTTTAGCTGGATTGATAACCCTACCTTAAACAATAGGTAAAATAAATATAGAGATGCATTTCTAATTTTAATTGCATCTCTTCTTTATTATTTAATATTTCTATTACTACAAATTTATTTACACGGAAGGAAGAAAATTAAATATGGCAGGAAGACCAAAGAAAGAAAATATTCCTCAAACCAAAGAAATTGTTATAGAACAAAAACAAAATCAAAAATCTTATGAAGATTTAGAGAGTGAATTAGATGAATTAAAAAATCTAGTAAAATCTCTAATTGCATCTAAAGAAGATAAAATAGAAGTAGCAAAAGAAGAAATTGAAGTTCCTATTTTTAAACCTCAACCAAAAGAAGAATATGGAGAAATTCATTCAAGCAAAAGAATAAAGGTTATTTCTCTTACAGATGGTATTTTAGTTTTAACAACAGCACAATATGGGCAAGGAAAACCTTATCAATTTGATAAATTTGGTGAGACAAAAAATATTATATATGCTGATTTAGCAGACATTCTTCATTATCAAAATCGTTTTGCAGAAATGGGATTATTCTACATTTGTGACGATAATGTAATTGCAAATCATGGTTTATATGATATATATCAAAATCTATTATCTAAAGAAATTATTGAAAAACTTTTAGATTATAATCGTAAAGAAATGGTTGAATTGTTTAATAATTCTACAGAGATGCAAAAAGAGCAGATTGTTTCAATTATTGCAAGAAAAATAGCTAATGGAGAAGATATTGATTTAAATAAAGTTGATGCCCTAAGTAGAATTTATACAAGGAGTATTGTCGAGATAGCTGAAGAATATAAGCAAATTCAGGTGGGATAAAGGGTGTGATTTAAATTGGAACTTCATTTGATGAGATAATAGACTTGGCAGTTCTTAGTTTTAGAGATTATAAATTAGATCAATTATATAATATTTCTATAGATGATTTTAAAGTATTGATGGGTGGGTATGTGGTTAAGTCTATACCTAAGTTTTATGAATGCAAACAGAATTTAGAGGATGTAGATTTAGTAACAAGCACTTTTACACCTACTTTAACATTATCTGAAAAAGTTATTCTAAGTGATTTAACTGTAATTGAATGGATGACTACTAAAATACTAGATGTGACACAGCTTCAGAATTTCTTGAGCGATACGGACTTTAAAATGTATTCAAATGCTAATAATTTAAAAGCAAAAATTGATGTTCAGAATATCTTAATTGAACGGATAAATCAAACAACGACAGTTTATAGTTTAAAAAATATTAATTGGGAATCTTGGAACAGTGGTAATTATGCCTAATAGCAATAAAGGAGATGATGGATCATAACACTTAAATATTATAATGCTTATTTAACTATTGCTCCATCATCTCCAAAGGAAATGTATTGGGATGATTTACAAGCTATGGTAGATGATCAATTCGAAAATGCATCTAATATTTATACGATTCAGAAAATGAATAATACAACAGGTTTATATGAAGAAATAATTGTAAGATTAGATACACCATATGAATTAAAACTAAAAACTAGTGTATCAAATGATTTTAGAAAAGTTATTTTTAAAGATAGTAGTGTCTCGACATTAATAGGAGACATATATAAATTTAATGATTCATATTGGATATGTACTGACGGAGGAACAATAGAATCTCCAACTAGTTCTTGTATTATTGAGAGATGTAATAACACCCTCCAATTCTATGACTCAACCTCAACCCTCCACTCTATCCCATGCATAATCTCAAAAGGCTCAATCTCCCTAGATGAACAAAAAATAATATCAACTTTAGATTCAGAAGTCGCAATACAAATAAGCAATACATCTATTACTAGGCAAATTCCAATGAACTACGTGTTCAAAATTGGATTGAGGAATTATACGGTTACGGACATTAATGATATTACTGTGAATGGTTTATTGTTGATTAAGATGGTATATAGTGAAGTTGAGCAAATAATTCCATCTTATTCTCTTACTATTTTAAATGGAGATTTAATTCAAGTCAATGAAAATGATCAATTAACAATTAATGCACAAGTAAAAATAGATGGAATAATTGCTTCTCCTATGCCTAATTTGTTGTTTAGTAGTAGTAATATTGCTAAAGCAACTATAAATTCAATTACAGGAGTTGTGACAATTTTAGATGTTGGAAATGTTGTATTTAGTTGTAAAATGGAAAATGATCTTAGTGTAATGGATGAGATTAATGTTGAAATTGTGGAAGTTTCTATTGAGAATAAAACAGTTGAAATTAGTGGTAGTACATCAATAATTAAAACTTATACTAAAGAATATTTAGCAGTATTCAAAAATAATGGTTTATCTATAGTTAAAGAATCATCTTTCTGGTTAACAGGGATTGATAATTTACCAACTTCATTAGCGGTTATTACATCACAAAATGCAGTTAATAATACTTGTGAAATTAAGGGTAATAATTTAGGTAGCATTAAGATTTGGTGTAAGAGTTTGGATGAAGAAATTGTTAGTCAGGACGGAATGATTATACAGGTAAAGAGTTTGTTTTAGGAAGTGATTAGGTAAAATGAGTAGATTTGCTGAACTAAATGACAATATTATGTCAGTATTATTTAAATTAATTGATAATCAAAATTTGTGTAAACTCTTAAATTATACTTCATACGACCCACTTGCTGAAGCAGATATACAAAATACTGCCACACTCCTATTTGATAAAATATATCCATTTCCATTTTCTCCAGATGTAGATACTGAAGCAAGATCGCAACTTAATGTTTTATTTGAAGATTTTAAACTAGGAAAAGATAATCCTGCTTTTAAAAATAATCAAGTAACATTTGTAATTGTTTGCCATAGTTCTTTATGGAGAATAAGTGGCATGTTGAGACCATTTGCTATCATGAAGGAAATTGATACATTATTTAATTCAAAAAATGTAATTGGCATAGGAAAAATGGAGTTTAGTAGTGGCAATTTGGCATGGGTAAATGAAAAATATTCTGGATATAGAGTTTCATATAAAGTTTATGATTTTAATTAATTGTTTTTATTAAAGGATGTGGTTAAGGTGGTGATTGATAACGATATAAATTTGAGACTTTTAGCAGGAATGCCTATAGATATAAATAATTTAGGTATTTTAACTCCATTAAAACTTAAAGATATTACAAATATTGGTGAATCTAATTATAATGAATTATTATCAGTTTTATTAATTGATAAATCAAACATTGAAGGATTAAATGACCAAGAGATTAGCAATTTAGAGTTACTAATGGTTTACAGTTATCAAAATATTGAATTCAGAGAAAAAGTATTAAAATCATTAAAGTTGTTTTTTAATAAAGAGTTTTTAATGAGTAATGAAGGATTATTTTATTGTGAAGATTTAATTATTGATAAAGAACCTTTTGATGATTTTCAATATGCTCTTAAATGTGCAAATCATATTGAAATAAAAAAAGAACCTGAATATGTACCAGGAAACGAACGTGCAAGAAAGTTTATGGAAAAGCTAAAACTAAATAAACAAAATATAAAAAAACCAGAGACTATGAATTTACACAGCATTATATCTGGAGTTGCTTGGAAATCAAATAACATGAATATAATAGACATTTTTAAACTTACTATTTATCAATTATATGATGCTTTTTACCGTTTAGAGAATATTGATAATTATAATTATACTTTGAGTGGTATTTATGCTGGAACCGTTGATAGTAAGAATATAAATATATCGAATATTACATGGTCTAGAATTTTGAAGAAATAAGGAGGAATATAATAATGACAACACCTAATAGATGGGCAATACGCGATTCTGGGGAAGCATCTTTCTTTTCATTAGTAGATAATCATGCGATTGTTACTTTACCATCGTTAAAAACTACGGGCGTAGAAACTACTGGAACCACCGTATACGCAAGAGGTGGAAGAGGAAACGCTAAACTTGTTGGATTTTCGTCAGATCGCGAAAGCAAACTTAAACTCCAAGATGCAATTTTTGATAACCACGCTGTTGCAATGTTAACAGGTAATGATATTGTAACTGGAGTACATAAGGTTGACGTTCATGAAATAATTACAACAACTTCCGATAAAGCGTCTGTAATCAATACTCCAGTTGGAGCAATAATTAGTGTTTATGTAGTTAATGCAGATGGAACTAATGGTACAGAATATACTTTGGGAACTCCTGCAACTAACCCAACAGAATTTAGTATAGTTTCAAAAGAACTAACATTCCCAGCAGCAACAGCCGATGGGACTAAATTCCGTGTTTATTATTTTGCTAACACAGACGCAACAGCAAAAACTGTAAAAGTGACATCTGATATGTTTGGTGGATCTTTCAGAGTTGTAATTGATGTTCTGGTTGTCGACGAATATACAAAAGCAGCATATCAAGGTCAACTTATTATTCCTAACGGGAAATTTGAAGATAACTTTAATTTAGCTTTTGCAGCCACAGGAGATCCTTCTATGCTTGATCTTAATTTAGAATGTCTTAAATCTCCTACTTCTACTACAATGTGGGAATTGGTTATTTATGATGATGCTTTGCTTGCTTAATTTAAAATAACGGAGGTTATTATGGACGAAGAAATTATATCAAAAGAGATTACTACTGAATTTAAATCTACTGAATTTAAAGTTCTTAAAAAAGAAGATACTGCTGCAATTTTAAATGTTTTAGGTTGGAGAATGCGTGTTTATTTTGATGAGACTTTAACAGAAGAACAAAAGCAGAAAGTAATGAATGGAAAATATATTACAGTAGAATATGTTGGAAGTTTGGAAGATGTTTTTTCAATAGAATTACAGCATTTAACCGATATTAAATAATTATTAAATAAATATAATGGTTTTTTTATAAATTTGCGCGAGTTTATAAGAATAATTAATAGACATGTGCCTAATACACATGTCTATTCCCATTATATGGAAGATTATAGGAAATGTACAATCCTATAACCCCAAAACAAAATAAGAGGAGAAGACAGACAACACACAAATTGTCTTCTTCTCCTTATTTTTTACTATTTTCATCTCCAATCCACATTTTAATCCAAATAAATCACTGATTTTAACCTAATTACACTAAACATTTTTGACTTCTAAAGTCCTTGTGACACAAGGGTTTTACAAATCATAAAAACAATTATTAACTAAAACAAAAAGGTAAGAAAGGAATGATAATAAATGATAGGTCAATTACTCCATTCAGGTTTCATAAGTAGCCTCCCACTAAATAAAATAGGAGATGCAGACTATGATCCTTGGTACGTATTACAATCCAACAATGAAATAATCAATTTTACAGATTCTAATGGAAACAAAGCAAATTTAAATTCATTATTTATAGAAGCTGAAAATACAAATTTATATATAAATATTGGAGGTTATATCCTATATATTCCTGCAAACGAATCAAGAGAATATGATTTTGAGAGTATATCATCAATTCAAGTAATAAATAATTTAGGGGTTAAGTTTCGATGGTCTGGACTTTATTTCTAAAAGAAAGAAGGTGACAATCAATGCCTATTACTAGTAGTAAAGTTGATGCTTATGCAAGAGCGTTAGCTTCCCAAGGCGCATCATTTGTTAGTCCAACTGGTTCAGGTTTATTAGTTGGTTCTGGAACAGTAGTGAAACCATCAATTACATATAATGCTGGTGGAACAATAACCATGGATGGTACAGGTACATATAGATTTTTTCATACAACAAACTATTCAGGAGAAGTTAGTGAACATACAATAGAAGAAACAACATTAAACGTTCCTGATTTAATAACTTCATATATAGTAGCAAATTATAATTCTGGAACTCCACAATATTCAGTTACTACAGATTTATCAACTGTTAATTTTTCTAATAATGTTGTCGTATATACAGTTTCACGTGTTGGAGATACAAATGTTGATATTTTGGATTGGGATGAGCCAGGGCTTGGTTTAAGTAATAAGATTCTTCGTAGAGACATGGAAACACGTAGATTTGAAAGAGTAACTGGATTAAGTTTGGGTGAAGATACAGGAAGAAAAGTTGTAATATCTGCTGGTGTTGTGTGGCAAGGTTCATTTAGGAACTCCAGAATACAAGTAGATTCGGTTACAAATTACTGCGAACAAGTTGTTACTGACGCAGGTGGAAACTGGACTGGCTCAATAGTTACTGCTTATAATAATTCACAATTTGATAATGGAAATGGATTGACAACTTTAACTGATGGTAATTATGCAGTTAATTGGATTTATAGAGGTATGGGAATTAATGCAGAAAATATAATAATATTATTAGGTACTGGTGATTATGACATTAACCAAGCCAAAACAGCACAACCTCCTAATAATGCTCCATTGAGTACATCAACTAATGCAATGTTAGTTGGTAAAATTATTGTACAAAAGGGTGCTGTGACAGTAACTCAAATTGATAGTGCATTTGTAACACAGTTTGCTCCTAGTGCGACATCGAGCCATAGTGGACTCACTAATCTTGAAGGTGGGGATGCAACTCATCATTATCATTCAGACCAAGAAGTAAATAAAGATAAAGATGTTGCGTTTAATAGCGTGACTATTACAACTGACTTTTTACCAAAAACAACTATTATAAGTAAACTTGGTTCTTTAACAAAAGTATTTTTAAATGTATTTACTAGAAAAGTTGAATCAGATGATGATTTAATTTTAGAAGCCGGAACAGATAAAAGTGTTACAATAAATAATAATGTTGACTTAAATAATAAAACACTACGCTTAAAAACTCCTAATCTTACAGATATTGGAGAAGACAATGGAATTAGTTTTTATGAAGGTAATGACAACTATAAAATTGGTTATGATTCAGTTGGTGGAACAAAAGGATATTTAAGGTATAATGTTGACCTTGTAGATATAGGTCATGGACATATATTTTCTGCTGGAGATTTAGCAACTGGTGAAACTGATTTAATGTTAGTTAGAGCAGATGGAAATGTTTCAATTGGCACATCTGATTTAGATGGTACACCAAGTATTGGAAAATTAGTAGTCAAAGGTTCTACTAATGACGGTACTACAAACATATTAGTAGGCAGAGATAGTGATGAAGTAAATGTATTTGAAGTAGATACCAATGGAAAATTAACAACTAAAGAGGTTTATGTCAATACAATTGTTACTTCAGATGGTACTAATGGTTATGTAACTATTAATTCTGGCAGTGTTGATAGAACTGGTTTTTTTGAGTGGAAAACGGGAAATGGCACTCGTTTAGGGTATATGGGAGACGGTTCAGATAGCGTAATTCTCGCAATGGACAATGGTGCTCATTTAAAAATATCTGGTTATACTAAACTTGGTTTAGATGCACCTGCTATAAAGTTCAAAGAAATTAGTGGAACAACTCCAACTACTGTTTCCGCAATGGGATCTTATACGCATGGATTAACTAAATCAAAAATACTTGGTGTTCAGGTAGTTGTTGAAAATTCAGATGGGACACTAATTCTACCTCACAATGGGCATCCTTATGAATCTGGAGATTATTATTATGCACAGGTAACAGATACAGTCTTGGCTATTCATACTGCTGCTAATTCAACCAGCATACTAAACAAACCATTTAGAGCAATAATAACTTACAAAGAATAAACTTAATCCCAATCAAATTAAATAAAATAAAACAATTTCAAATTGGAACCAAAATAAAATAAAAAGTAGGTGGGTGAAATTGGCAAGTCCTAAGAAAAATGTTAACAAAAATGATCCTAATCAAAAATCTCAAGTAAAACAGAATAAATTAATAAGTAGTGAATACTGTGAGAAGAATTGTAAAAATGTTGGTGAGTGTCAGAAATATAAAGATTATTTGGCTAGGATGGTAGTGTTACATAAAGTAGGAAAGGGATTGCTTTGTGATAAGTAAATATTTTGTGAATAGAAATTAGGGCATCTGAAAAGGTGTCTCTTTTTGTGTTTACAAACAACACAAATTTAAAATGAAAGGAAGTGATATTAAAATGACAGAACAATTAAAAGAGCAAGATGGATTTATTTACGTTTATAACCCACTTCAAGCCAATTTCTATGCCTACAAAGGTGTTGTAATAAAGGCCACTGGTGTACATCCAGATACTAAGAAAGTGTGGTATAAATTTTCCAGACGGGAAAGTTATGATGCATACTGCGAATGGTGTGATAGAGCAAGGAAGAAATAGTTTTATAAGTGATTAAAATTAAATTATGAAAGAAGGAATTTAAAATGATGGAAAATAATAATGAGAAAAATGAATTACAGATATTTAATAATGAGCAGTTTGGTCAAATAAGAATTATGACAATTGATGGAGATGATCATTTCAATCTTTATGATATTGGAATGGGATTAGGTTATACAACTAAAGCAAAAGGAAAATTATATCTTCGGAAAGAAGAAATTAGTAACCTTTGTGAAAGACTTGATATTAAAGGGTTTTCACTAAGTGAAAACTTTATAAATATTGATAAATCTATAGATTTTGATAATACATATGTTACTGAAGATGCCTTTTATGATTTATGTTTAGAAAGCGATGCTAAAAATGCACGTTCATTTAGAAAGTGGGTTACATTAGAAGTTCTTCCTTCTCTTCGCAAACGTGGTGTATATATTATGGAAAATGCGAAAGAAGAAGTGATTGATAATGAAAAATTATTTGGAAAACGTAGAGTTAAGAATACATTCGCTAAAGCTGACCCTCACGAAATAGAAAAACTGTATGATGATTGCATTAATTATATAAACGATCAATATAGTACAAAAGATAAAATAAAAATATGTCAAAGTATATTTAATGGATTGAGTGATTTGAGTTTGAAATTATCACAAGATGCAGTAAAGAATATGGGTAAGTGCTATGACATATCCTTATTGCAAAATAGAGTGATTTATGATAAGGCAAAATATCAGAATAAAAGGAATGGTGGGATTAAGAGTTCTAAGACAAAAGAAATAGATAAGCAAGGAAGATTAATTAGTGAACAAGATGAAATCATAAGAGAACAGCAAAATAAGTTAGATTTCTTAGATCCTGATATTGAGGAATTTACTGTTGTGTCTCGGCATGGTTTTTCGGTAAATTACATGACTAAGACCATAATTGATGATAATGGAAAAATGAAAACTGTCACATCAGATGAGTATAGAAGATGGCAGAATAATTTTCCTAATGAAGTTATATCACATGAAGAACATATTGATTGGAATAGTAAAATTTACATATGGCTAAGATTTGATGCAATAGAATCTATGGATTGTGATAATATGTGTAAAAGTATAATTGATCAAATTGCAAGGTTTTATAATGCCAATGATAACAATGTTCAAATTAGAGAAGCAACCATAAATAAAGTAGTTAAATCTTATGGTGAGGGACAAATTTATTATATTATTAGGAATGTTGAGTAGTGTTAATAATTTTAAATAATAAATAAATAAAATAACAACAAAGGCATTACTTTAGTGTGATGTTTTTGTTTGATATTGGAATATTGGAGATGAATTG
>Ga0209417_1003610_pt1 | contig 20296 bp, 12 predicted proteins | sample RifGroF2_FD_184002 | JGI IMG/M metagenome (GOLD analysis project Ga0209417, IMG submission 184002) | Groundwater microbial communities from Rifle, Colorado, USA - Groundwater F2 (SPAdes) (version 2) | ecosystem: Environmental > Aquatic > Deep subsurface > Groundwater | place: Rifle, Colorado... | reverse complement strand
ATTAGGAGAATTTATCTACACTCTCCCTCCTCAAAGAAAGATGAGTAACGATTGGTACCTTGGAACTGCAAACGCAATCCACCAAAATTTAAATTTGATCAGCAGTGATAGAAAGTGTAAATGGGTTTTGATCCTAAGCGGCGACCACATCTACAAAATGGATTACATGAAAATGCTGCAAAACCATGTTGATAACAAAATTGATCTCTCACTTTCCTGCATAGAAGTTCCCGTTGATGAGGCAAGTCGCTTTGGAATAGTTGAAACAGATGACAAAGGAAATGTTACTAAATTTATGGAAAAACCGGAGAATCCACCTGAAATTCCGGGCAAAAAAGGTTTTTCTTTTGTAAACATGGCAAGTTACGTCTTCAACGCAAAAGTTATCAAAGATGTTTTGCTTGAAATGCAGGAAAAGAAAATCCGGAATAACGATTTTGGGCAGGATGTTATCCCTTACATGATTAAATCCGGATATAAAGTTGTAGCGTATCCGTTTATAGATGAAAATAAAAAGAACAAACCTTACTGGAAAGATATCGGTACGATCGACAGCTACTATGACTCGAGTATGGACTTAATTAGTGTTATCCCGGAATTTAACTTATACGATTTTGATTGGCCTCTTCGCACCTATCAGTATCAATTTCCGCCGGCAAAAACTTTATCTCACGAAGGCGAAAGAATCGGAAGAACTCTTAATTCTATGATCTGCGACGGAACGATCGTTTCCGGAGGTTTGGTCGAACGATCAATAATTGGAAATAATGTTAGAGTAAATAGTTATGCTTACGTAACTGATTCCATCATCATGAATAATTGTAAAGTTGGCAGACGAGCGAGAATAAGGCGCGCAATTATAGATAAAAATGTTCAAGTCCCGGAAAGTTACGAAATCGGGTTTGACTCCATTGAGGATAAAAAGAAATTTTTCGTAACTGAATCCGGCATAGTAGTAATACCAAAAAACTACATCTTTAAGACATAATTAAGGTATCAATTTCCACAGTAGATGAATGAAGTTCTAGAGACCAAACTGAATAATTTACCCGGTAAACCGGGAGTTTATCAATTCATCAATGATAAACAAACGGTTATTTATGTTGGAAAAGCTAAAAATCTTAAAAACCGGGTTCGTTCATATTTTCATTCTTCAATAACATCACCTAAAACCGTTGCGCTGGTTTCTAAAATTGCCGACTTTGAGTTGATCGTTACCGGTTCAGATGTTGAAGCGTTAATTCTTGAAAATAATCTCATCAAGAAATTCAAACCGCGTTATAACGTCACTCTGAAAGACGATAAAACCTACCCTTTTATTAAAGTAACAAACGAACCATTTCCACAAATATATCCGACAAGAAAAATTTATCGCGACGGCTCAAAATATTTCGGTCCATATACAGATGTGCGAAATATGAGAACTTCTCTCCGGGCAATTAATCAAATTTTCAAAATTAGGAGCTGCAAATTTGCTCTGACTAAAGATGCGGTTGAAAAGAAGAAATACAAACTCTGTCTGGATTATCATATAAAAAAATGCGATGGTCCGTGCGAAGGTTTAATCTCCGAATCTGCTTACAACGAAATGGTAGCCGAAGTTATCAAGATGTTAAAGGGAAAAACTGCGGACTTGCTAAAAGAACAACGAAAGAAAATGGAACTCTTCGTCAACGAACTTTCCTTTGAAAAAGCTGCTGAAGTTAGAGATAAAATAAGACAACTTGAATCAATTGCCGATAAACAAAAAGTTATTAGCGATGATTCACTTGATCGTGATGTAATTGCCATTGCCTACGAAGGAAAGGATGTAACCTCATCTATTTTAAATATCCGCGAAGGAAAAATTTCCGGCAAAAAAGAATTTCGTTTATCAGTTGAACGCGAAACGGAACCGGCAGAAATATATTCAGCATTGATCAAACAATATTACGCTAATGATTTTATTGACGTTCCGAATGAAATTGTTCTTGAGACTGAGCCGGATGACCTTGAAAGTATAATTGAATGGCTTTCGACGATGACCGGCCACAAAATAAAAGTTACTATCCCCCAGAGAGAGAGTAAACTTAAATCTATTTTAAAAATGAGTTATGAGAATGCTTTGCTTCAGCTAAAAGAATGGCAGCTTCAACGGATGAAGAAAGAAGGCAGCGTACCTTATGCCCTTTCCGCGCTTCAAAGAGATTTACGATTAAAACATTTACCGAAGAAGATCGTTTGTTTTGATAATTCGAACTTACAGGGCAGCGATGCTGTTGCAAGTATGGTTACTTTTGAAAATGGTAAACCTAAAAAAAGTGAGTATAAAAAATTTATCATCAAAACGGTTGTTGGTCCCGATGATTTTGCCAGCATGTATGAAGTTATCACCCGACATTTTACAAAATTAATTGAAACAAAACAGCCGCTCCCCGATCTCATAATGGTTGACGGTGGAAAAGGGCAGCTCTCAAGCGCAGTTGACGCTCTCCATCAGTTGGGTCTTTCATCTTTTCAAATCATCGGGTTGGCTAAACGACTTGAAGAAGTCTTTTTACCAAACGAAAGAGAGGCTGTAACCATTCCGAAAACCTCATCTTCGTTGAAACTATTGCAACGTCTGCGCGATGAAGCGCATCGGTTTGCGATCACTTTTCATAGACTCCGGCGGGACAAACGTACGCTTACGAGCGAACTTTTAGAAATTAAGGGAATTGGAAAATCGATTGCGGAAAAATTGTTAAAGGAATTCGGCAGTGTCTCCGGCATAAAGACTACATCAATTGAAAGCTTGGAGAAAGTTATCGGAAAGAAAAAAGCTGAGTTAGTTTTTACGTATTTTTCATCTGCAAATGAAAAAAAAATTGAGAGTGAACTCACTCAAGACAAGTAGAAAATTCAATCATAAAAAGATATTGTAATGAAATTTTTAATTTTGATATTGATCGTTGCTTTGACCTTTACAGGATGCGGCAAAAAAGAGAAGGTTTATCAGTTCAACAGCAAAGGAATCGAGTATCTCGTTTCCGAAGCTGCAAGAGGCAACCGGGTAGCGAATGACAGTCTTTCTAACCTGTTTGATCTTAACCTTCCTTCACAATCGATCATAAATAAAATAGAGATAGACAGCCTAAAGAATATTTCGGGAAAAACTTATTACGCTGTTTTGGTTGAATTCCCGAATCCTTTTTTTAATAGATTTGCCGTGTATGATTCGGCAATGCAGTGTTATTTTATAGACAAATCACTGAATGGTTATCTTTCACTAACTTCCATTCACTCCGAGAAGAAAAATTATTTCCAGGTTTTTGAACAGTTCACTTCGAAGGATATTTTGTCATTAAAAAGAAAAAATCTCTACCTTGTTATGGGCGATACGGTTAATCTCGCGCTCCGGATATACACACAGTTTTTTTCCCCGGAAGATCAGTTGATACAGGAAGTTGAAACTTTTACCGATGAACTTATCGGCACAAGAATTATCAGTGAGAAGGGATTGTCTCCACAGCAAACATGGGATACCTTTTCGTTCGTAGAGAGTTCACGTAAATTTATGAGCGGTGACAATTATTTTGATAAGATTGTTCTTCACCTCACAACTCAGTTTTTAGTAAAACCGGTGAAACCATTTTTTTACGATCAATCTTCTGCTTTGAAGGGATTAGGAGTAAAACTTTCTATTGATTCTGTGCAGTCTTACAATAATTATAAAAATAAGAAGGCAAAATTCTCTCTTTATTTACCGGAAGGATGGAAAGCGCTTCAGGGAGTTTCATTTAAAGAAATTTTATCAGTCGCATTGGATGGCACAAAGTTTCTTAACGCAAGCCTCGGCGCTACGTTTGGAGTTATGAAACTGAAAGAAAATAGTAAAGCCGAAGATTACGTAACCATACCATTCAATAATAAAGTTGAAGGAAATTATTCGGTTCGGTTTACCGATAAAACGTTGATCGACCGGAAATATTATGTCTGTTTTGAGATCAAATGTTACACTTTGAAGTTTTTGGTCATATTCCAATGCCCGGAAACAATTTATGAAGAAAATAAACAGATGTTCGCTTCAATCGTAGATTCATTTTGGATGGATTGTTAAAAGTTCAAAAAAAAACCGGATAATTAATTACACAAACTGAATACTAACCGCTGCTTCCTTTCGGACCTGACGGGGTTGGGCAACAATTTGTTAACAATTATCCGGAAAAATTTCATCTCCAAAATCCATAAAAAAGTTTTGATTTCCAATTTTCTTTTGCGCTTGCAAAGAATTTCTTTCCCAAAAAACTCCATCCGCAAATCCTTGAATAGATTTACCCTCATCAGCATTTTTAAGTCTCTTCTCAGCTAAACAACAGTAGAACTCATCAGCTTCGATTCCAACGTAATTCCGTTTCAACTTTTTTGCTGTTACTGATGTTGTTCCCGAACCAAGGAACGGATCAAAAACGACATCGCCCTCATCTGAGCTTGCTAAAATAATTTTTGCTAAAAGTTTCTCCGGCTTCTGTGTCGGGTGAGCGGTATTTTCCGGCATTGACCAGAACGGAATTGTAATGTCCGTCCAGATATTTGAAGGAGAAGTTAAGCGGAAATTTCCTTCTTCACTTGCCGACCAATCTTTTGGTTTTCCATCTTCTTTGTATGGGGCTAGAACTTTGCGCTTTGTTTTAACTGCATCAAGATTAAAAGTATAATTCGAAGATTTAGTGCAGAACCAAATATCCTCCGAACAGTTTTTCCAATTCCTTTTTGCACCTCTTCCCTTTTCCCTTTCCCACGTAATTCTATTTTGAATCAGAAAATATTTTTTAGCGATGTTGTACAGACATGGAGACGATTTCCAGTCACCGCATAAATAAATTGATGCGTTCTCCTTCATCAGCCGCGGAAGTTTGGAGACCCAACTATCAAGCCATTCTTCGTACGCTGCATCTTCCATCTGAGCAAATTTAAGTTTGTTAAAATTCTTACGCAGATTATAAGGGGGATCAACAAATATTAGATCGCAAAAAGCATCAGGCAATAAATCCAAAACAGAGAACAAATCCTGATGGATTGTTTTATTAAGAATTTCATCCAAAGGAATTTGTTCTTTAACACTGATTAAATTTGATGAATACAAAACCTTTTCATCTTCAGTTAAATCAAGTGTTCTGTTGTATGGAGCTTTTTCTTTTTTCATTTAAATATCGGATGTGAAATGATGATAAATACCTCGAATAGTTTTTGCAATTCCCTATTTATTGCTGGGCAAAATTAGAACTTAAAAGGAATAATGAATATTGAACAAGGAATGAAGAATATCGAAGGGTAAAAACTTCAACATTCGTTATTCCTTGTTCGATGTTGGATATTCAAATTCAAAAATCTAATCTTACCATTCATCGTAGTCCGCGACGGCGGATTTTTTCTAACTATCAATTTTTTCAAAGTGGAGCTAAGCGGGATCGAACCGCTAACCTCTACGTTGCGAACGTAGCGCTCTCCCAATTGAGCTATAGCCCCGAAGAATTTCCAAATAACAAATAGCAAAAACTAACTTTAATTTGTAATTGATTTCTGCGTTTCAAAAATAATCAAAATTACTCTAACTTGGAAAATTGATTTATTGAAAGGGTTCGTTAAGCCATTCTTAAAAGTTTAATAATGCTTCAATTTATTTAATAACAACCATTTTTCTAATTTGAGCGTAACCTTCACTCACCAATTTGTAGAAATAGACCCCGCTGTTCAAATCAGTCGCATTGAATTTTATAGAATGCATTCCTTCATCCATCACACCGTTAACGAGAGTTTTCACTTCTTCACCCAACAAATTGTAAACCGAGAGTTTTACTAATCCATCTAAAGGCAACTCAAAATTAATATTTGTCATCGGGTTAAAGGGATTTGGATAATTTTGCTCCAATCTGAAAGAACTAATTCGACTATCATCTTCTATATCTGTAACTTTATCTGCTTTTAATATTGCTGAACCGTAAGCTGACAATGAAATAGCTGGCGAACAATTGATCGTTCCATCAGCAGCAATAATTAATTGTCCCGCATCTTTATTTGTAATAAGATCGGTTAAGTTGTAATTGCCAACCGGTAAACCGGAGTAATCACTTCTTGAAAATTTTGGATTGTTTGCAACTAAACCTGAAAAGTTATGAATAGGAATTATAATTTCCCCGCTGGAACTTAAATATCTTGCTGAAGCATAAATAGTGTTGGCAGCACTGTTTAAATAAAAATATTTCCCTCTTCTTAATGAAGCATTATTTTCTCTGATGCGGATAAGTTTTTTATACCATGTTAAAAGTGAAGTACTATCGGAATTCATTTTTTCAATGTTATAATTAACATATGATGAGGGAACTGCTTTCCACGGAGTTCCAGTGGTGAATCCGGCATTTGTTCCACCTGTCCATTGTAGTGGAGTTCTCTTATCTCGATCATCTGATGTAGCAGGATTCGACATCCCGATTTCTTCTCCGTAATAAATGAATGGGACACCCGGAATTGTGAGCAATATTGATGCAGCAAGTTTAGTTTTGTTGATATTGCTACCAAGTTGAGAAAAAATTCTTTGCTGATCGTGATTGGTTAAAAATGTTCCATATTGCAAGAAAGGATAACCTTGTTGAATCGCACCTTTCAACCTGCTAATTAATGTAGAAGGAGTTCCATTTTTAACTGCATTGATAATGTCGGTAGCAAGTTCAAATTCAAAACAAAAATCTAAACCGGTTCCGTCAACGAAAGGAATTACTTTTGAGGTCGAACTCCACGCTTCACCAACAGATACAGCATCGGGATTAATGCTTTTTGTTAAAGTTCTAAATTCTCTTAAATATTGAAAAGTGGATGGAGTATCCTCCATTATATTTCCTTCTTCGCAAAGATACTTCACGGCATCAAGACGGAAACCATCGACCTTGACCGAATCCAACCAAAAATTAACAATGTTGGCAACTTCAGTTTTTACTTCTTGATTGAAATAATTTAGATCAGGCATTCCGCTGCTAAAAAGTCCGTAATAATAATATCCATTCGTGTTCTGCCAAACTGTTTGACCCCACGGTCCCTTTGTACCGGGATTTGTACTGCTCCAAATGTACCAATTTCTATACTGCGCATTTGGATCAGATTTCGCGTTAATGAACCAGGGATTTTGACTTGAAGTATGGTTTATGACAAGATCAATAATTATTTTTATACCTCTTGCGTGAGCGCTATCAAGAAAGGTTTTGAAGTCCTGGTTTGTACCATAATCACGTTCAATTTTTTTATAATCAATTACATCGTAGCCATGGTAACTTGGCGATTCCATAATCGGCATTAGCCAAATTGCTGTAATCCCAAGATCAGAGGTTGTGGAATCTATTCCGTCATTCAGGTAATCCAGTTTCTGCGTTAATCCTTTGAAATCGCCGATTCCGTTGCCATCTGCATCATAAAAACTTCTTACGAATATTTCGTAAAAAACTGCATCATTCCACCAGTAAGTTGTTTGCGCTGTTGTTGTTTTGCAAAACAAGAGGATGATAAAAAATGATAAAATATATTTCTTCATATGTGCCGGTTTACTTTTCAGAGTATTAAAAATTTGTTTTCAAATTGCAGAAATATTTAGTCGATTACAAATCTTTGAGATTTTGAAAACTCATAAGATTTATATTAAAACTCTTTTTCCGATTTCAACTAATTTAGTTAATTTTAGAGCGAATAGAGTTTGGAATAAGTTCATGAATAATAATCTTCTATATGAAAATGCTGTTCTCTAAAAAAATATTACTTTTCTTCTTATTACTATCCGGGCAGACGCAACACCTCGCACAGAGTAAAGAGTTTAATATCTCCGGATTTATAAAAGACGCCGTTACCGGTGAGGTTTTAACCGGTGCGAATTTACTTTTATATAAAGACAGCATCGTGACAACCCATAAACCCTTTAGTGGAACAACTTCCAATATTTATGGATTTTATGTCTTCCCCAATCTCCCCTCCGGGAATTATTACTTAATAGCCAGATACATTAGTTACAAACCAGCGGTAAAAGAATTTATCAAACTAAAATCAAATACCGTTCACTTTAACATTTCTCTGATACCGAAAGAGATTGAAAAAGAAGAAGTAGTAATTATTGGTAAAAGAATGGATAAATCTTTAATTAGCAATATTGATGTTTCGCCGGAACTTTTATCGAAACTTCCTTCCCTTAGCGGAGAAACAGACCTCTTTAAACTTCTGCAAATGCTGCCCGGCGTAAAAACGGAAAGTGAACTCTCAAAAGGGTTATATGTAAGAGGTGGTTCACCGGATCAGAATTTAACACTCGTGGATGGACTAACAATTTACAATCCTTCACACATTGGAAATATTGCAAGCGCGTTCAATTCTGATGCGATTCAGGAAATCCGTTTAATTAAAGGAGCATTTCCGGCTGAGTACGGTGGCAGACTTTCAAGCATTCTTGATATTAAACTTCGATCAGGAACAAAAGAAAGAAATAAGGGAAGTATCGGCATTGGATTAATAAATTCATTCTTCACGCTTGAAGGACCAATGAGCAACAATTCCACCTATATGTTTTCAGGGAGAGGAATGTATTACGATGCTTATCAGAACAAGTTTAATAAAAACAGTACAATGCCGAGATATAATTTTTCCGATTTGAATTCCAAAATAAATTACGTTCTTTCTGAAGAAAACATTTTGTCGTTCAGCGCTACTTACAGCAAGGATAATCTTTATAGCCCATCTTCTATGACTGATTTGAGCTATTCAACAAAGTGGGATAATTTATCTCTTGGTCTTAATTGGTTACATATTAATTCAAAATCATTCCTTTTAACAACCGGTTTAAGTTTTACCGATTACGGTTTCAGATCACTCATTTTCGATTATAGTTCAGAAAATGTTACCGATAATTTTTTCTCATCGTCACGCCTTCGTGATTATTCCTTAAAACAGAATGTTGAGTTACACTTAAACGAAGACCATACGCTTAAAACAGGAATCGATCTTACTATGCATCAGTATGATCTCATTTACAGTACTGCGTACGATCCATTGCTTGAAATTGATCCCTATGCGGGAGATAACCAATATTCACTTGAAGGAGCGCTTTATTTTCAGATGGAATCCCAGTTTACATCCCGACTTAAAATGAATTCCGGTTTAAGATTTTATTATTTCGGCGATAGGAAATATTTTAATGCTGAACCGCGTATTGAATTTTCATACGCGATCACTGAAAAAACTTTTATAAAATCAGCCTACACACTTACGCATCAGTTTCTTCATTTGATCGTAAGGAATGATGTTTCACTTCCCACCGATCTTTGGTATCCTTCAACAAAAAATATTCTTCCCGGAAGTTCAAACCAATATGTGTTAGGAATAGATCAACATTTCGGTGAACAAGATTACCTTCTTTCACTAGAATCCTATTACAGAACCATGGATAACCTTTATGAATATAAAAACAGCACCGCTTTAAACTCTGTAAAAAGTTCTGTTGAAACCCAACTTGTAAAAGGAAAAGGAGAAGCATACGGTGTAGAATTATTCTTCAATAAAAAAACCGGCGCAATTTCAGGTTGGTTCGGTTATACGTTATCTTGGACGAGGAGAAAATTTGATGAGCTGAATGGCGGAAAAATATTTTACCCCAAGTACGACCGAAGACACGATTTATCGGCTGTTGTTGCATACAAAATAGACGATAAGTGGTCTGCCGGAGTTACGTGGACTTACCATAGTGGAGAGAATTACTCGCTTCCTCCGGGACAATACCAGTTCGGTGAAATATCCCCTGGAACCGGTTCAAATATTTATGTCCATTATCCCGAAATGAACAATGCTCAGCTTCCTGCATTTCACAAGATGGATTTTAATTTAAATTATAAGTCTCAATTATTTAATCTGCCGTTTGAGGTCTACCTGAACATTTATAATTTGTACAACAGACAGAATCCATTTGCACGTTATGTTTCAAAAGAATCAGAAAATGGTAATTCCGTCGTTAAGGTAAAACAACTCGTATTATTTCCCTTTATACCAACAATAGGATTTAATTTTAAGTTTTGATATGAAAAAACATCTTATAATAATTCCTTTTATTTTTTTCATCATGTCGTGTGAGAGATCTCAGATAGTTGAAAGTGATGTCACCAATCAAAGTTACATCGTTGTAAATAGTGAACTGAATCCTTATAAATTATTTGCGGGCGTCACATTCACCAAAACACTTCCGGTTGGAATCCCTTATGATATTAAAGCTGCTGAACTTAAAGATGTAACAGCATACATAAAGATCAATGGAGTACGAGTCATCCCTCTTCATTATACAAATGACGGAGTTTACAAACCATTGTACAACGATTTAGTAATAGAAAGAGGTAATACCTACGAGCTATTTGCCGAGTGGGGCGAGACGGTAATTTATAGTGCTACAAAGGTTCCCTTTCCACCCGAAATAAACAACGTATCTTACGATGCCGGTGGTAATTATCTTCAAGCAAATATAAAAACTCACCCGGACGAAGTCTACGGCGCGATTTGGGTAATCGGCAGCGGCTCAGCAAAAGATGAAACATTCCCCAATTTAAGTATCCCGGAAGCAAGCTCGTATAATACAAATGTAATCACGTCTCCCTTACCGGAACAGTATAGAGCTAGTGAATACAACGGGAAAAGAAATATCCAAGTCTATGCGTTTGACAAACAGTACACCGCCTATTTTAATTCCGCCAAAGTTAATGTTCCGGTTGGAAATGCGTTTACACAAAACGGCGGAACCATCAACTGGAATGTTTTTGGAAATAATGTGATTGGAATGTTTATTGGCGTTGCCAAAGGAAACCAAAAAAATGTTAATTGACAGATGAAAAGAATAAAATTTCTGAAATTTTTAATTATTCCGGTTGCTCTTTTACTTTTTACAGGATGCGAAAAGGATAAGATAACTGATCCATTATCCGTAAAGACTGAGGACTGTGCCAAACTTCTTTGGTATTTAGAAGATGAAGGAGATATTATTAATACGATTCCTCTTCCCTCATTAGAAGCATGGGAGGTTAAAGATTATTTAGGTTCAAGTTTAGTTATTGATCTTAGAACCAATTCCAGATTTATAGAAGGACATATCAGTGGAGCTATAAATATCCAGCATGATTCACTCTTTAAATATATCAAGACAAATTATTCCCTTTTCAATGATGTGGTTTTAGTAAGCGCTTCAGGGCAATCTGCTGCTTATTACGCTTCTTTACTTCGTTTAGCTGGATTCCCGAACGTATATTATTTGAATTTTGGAATGGCATTCTGGAATAGTATGTTTTCATCGGTTTGGACGGACAGACTTGCTCTTGAGCCTGATACCACTATTTTATTTACACACACTGATTATCCCAAACGGAGTTATTCTTCCCTCCCTCAGATCAATATAATTCCTTCTGATTTGCCGATGAAGGATTTTGTTGAAACTCGAATTGAAGGTATGATAAAGGAAGGATTCGATGAGGAGTATTATTCTTCCTCAAATTCAACCATGAGATTCAGCGACTGGATAAGCAGAAAAGAACAACTTTACACAATTTGTATAGGGTCGCAGATGTTCTACTCTTCAAGTTCTGATACAACAATCACGTACCATCCCGAAGGAGCAGTTCTTTATCATATCCCCGGTCCAGCTGATTTTAGAAGCACATCTTACTTGCAAACTCTCCCTTCGGAGAGTCCTATTGCCATTTACAGCGGAACCGGACAGGAGAGCGCATTTTATACGGCTTATCTTCGTCTACTGGGTTATGATGTAAAATCCATTTTATTCGGGATGAATAACATTGACTATTATATGCTGCTCCGCGCTGATGAGATTATTCCCTATGCGTTTCAGCCTTCATATATCTTTGATTATCCATATACTTCAGGAACTGGCAAATAATCTATTTGTCTTATTCATAAACATTACTCATACAAAATTAATTTTCCTAACCGTAAGATTTTGGAACTATCTTCAATTTTCTCCGGTTTGAAAATATAGCTTCTTGGGAAAATGAATAGCTATCATTATAGGTTAAAGGGAGAGATTCTCTGTAAAATAAGAAGAATTACCCTTCTCCTCAAGAAAACCCTTGCTCAATTTTTTCGTGTTACCCAACAGTTTTTGCCTCAAGCAAAAAGTGTTTTTATCATCCAAAAAATTAACCGGTTAAACCGGGAAGGAGTTTTTATGAATAAAGTGCTTAAGTTTTTCATTTGGCTGTTTGGAGGATTTCTACTTGTTGTAATTGTGGGAATAACTCTCTTTAGTCTTTCATTTCCAAAATCCAAACCTCCGTCAGATATTAAGGTAGAATTAACTACTGAAAGAATTGAACGAGGAAAATATCTCGCAAACCATGTTACAGGGTGCATGGATTGTCACTCACCGCGAGATTTTAGCTATTACGGCGGTCCGGTTCTACAAGGGAAAGCCGGTTCGGGTGGTGACATTTTTGATATCAACTTAGGAGTTCCCGGAAAACTTTTCCCTCCAAATCTTACTCCCTTCAATATGAAAAAATATACCGATGGAGAGTTGATCAGAGCAATGATAGAAGGAATAAACAAAGAAGGAAAAGCGCTTTTCCCTCTAATGCCCTATCCAAATTTTGCTCACCTGTCAAAGGAAGATATTTACTCGATTGTAGCTTATATACGCACTCTGCCTTCTGTTGATAATACTGTAGAGGCAGGCTCACTTGATTTTCCCATGAACTTAATTGTGAAAACAATTCCGCAACCGGTTGTGTTAAATGGAAGTTTTGACAAAACAAATAGTGTCGCGTATGGAAAATATCTTGTTACCGTTGCTAGTTGCGCTGATTGCCACACTCCCATGGAGAAAGGGACACCAATACCCGGCAAAGATTTCGCAGGTGGATTTACTGCAACTTTTCCAAAATTCACAGTTACTGCTGCAAATATTACTCCAGATACTGAAACAGGAATCGGATCTTGGACAAAGGAGACTTTTATTGCACGATTTAAATTATATAGCGATTCTTCTTACACTCCAGCCAAGCTTGACGATGGAGCTTTTAATACTATTATGCCATGGCTGTTTTATTCAGGGATGACGGAAGAGGATCTTGGCGCTATGTATGATTATTTGAGGACACTCAAACCGATAAAAAATCAGATCACAAGGTTTTCTTCAAAATAAATTTTATGAGGACAGTTATTACTTCTAAGATCAATACTCGCTATTAAAGATAAAAATAACTGTCCTTTTTTTACCTATAAAATCGCCTCCTCTCTATTAGCCAAGGCACTTGGGATTCTCGCCAAACATCACTAATTTCTGTATGCAAATGATCTCTTTTCGGAAGAAAATAAATTCATTGCTCTCCCAAATATTAGACTGATCATAATTGCTGCAACTACTATACTACAAAATTATTCCTAAGAAGAAAAAATGAAAAAAACTTTTATATCATCATCATACACCATAACAAAACACTTAACCACAAAAATTCTGCAACTTCTTCTTTTAGTTATTTTCTTAGCAGAAGCACATTATGCTCAATCCATATCCGTTGGAAAAGGAAGTTACAGCACTACACTTCCTTCCGGTAAGATCGGACCTCAAACTTCATCCGGCGCAAATGCAGTTCCAAAAATTTCTGCATCATTTAATAAACCGATTCAAACAAATGATTTTTGGAGCAGTTTGATCTATCCATTTTATGGAGACGCTTTCTCAAATAACCTGTATGCTCATCCTTTGTATTTCAAAGCTAAAAATAACGGACTGCAACTCGGATACACTTCATCTCCAACTTACGCTGCTGCTGATTACCTCTTCCCTTTTTCTCAACAACTCACCGTTGGTATTACCGGATTGAACGCAGCCAAAACTTTTACTGATGATTACGGCGATTGGACAGTTATTGCTCTTTGGGATGATGGTACCCGAAAAATGAGAGCCACTTTAGGTCACGGACTCCCGTTTGTTTTTCTAACGGTCTCCGGTGGAAGCGCATCTGTTACGTGCGGTTCATCTCCTACTATTTGGTATAATCAGAATGGTGTTATTGGAATGACTGTTGCGGGACGACATTATGGAATTTTTGCACCCGATGGTTCAACATGGAGCGGAACAACTACAATGCAATCTTCACTTAACGGAAAAGACTATTTTTCAGTTGCATTGCTTCCAGATAATCAGTTAACTACTCTGGAAACTTTCCGTAAACATGCTTACGCTTTTGTTACTGGAAGTACCGTAACTTGGACGTATGATGAAGCGACTGCAAAACTTGTTTCAACCTTTACTTACACAACGGAATTAAAAGAAGCAGTAAATGGAAATCTTAATCAGTCTTTAACCGCATTGTACCGTCATCAATGGTTAAATACACCAGACGCCCTTACGAGTTATACTTATAACTCCGTCGCGGGAACAATGAAAGTGTTTGACGGAAATCAGTTTACAACAAATTTAACTTTTGAAGGAGTTCTTCCTGCTTTGCCGGATCAGGGTAATTACAACAAATCTGATTTATTAGCAATGGTTAATGAGGTCGCAAAAGAAACACTTCCTACCGGACCAACGTATGAAAATGGAAAAGCTATTGCTCGTTTCGCTCACTTGGTAAATATTGCCGATCAACTTGGTGCTGTTTCGGCGCGAGATCATTTCTTAGCGGAAATAAAAAAACGGCTTGAAGATTGGTTTACCGTCGGTGGAGCTCAAGAGTATTCATATAATTCAACTTGGGATGTTTTGACAGGTTACCCGGCTGGTTATGGAACTGACAATCAGATAAATGATCACAATTTTCATTCAGGTTATGCAATAATGGGTGCGGCAATTGTTGCACAATACGATTCTGTTTGGGCAGCGCTTGAGAATTGGGGTGGAATGGTCGATCTTTTAATAAAAGATGGAAACAATTTTGACAGAACAGATTCCGGATTTCCATTTCTCCGTTCATTTGATCCATACGCCGGACATTCGTGGGAAGCTGGGCATGGCGATTTTGGCGATGGAAACAATGAAGAATCGAGTTCGGAGTCGATGAATTTTGCGGCAGCAGTTACCTTATGGGGGGCAATAACTCATAAAAAAGATATTCGTGATTTAGGAATTTATCTTTACACAACTGAACGTACTGCTATCGAGCAATATTGGTTTGACATAGATAACTCAGTATTCCCGGCTGATTATCCATATAAAGCGTTAGGAATGGTTTGGGGCGGAAAAGGTGTCCACTCAACCTGGTTCGGGGCAAATCCCGAATTCATTCACGGAATAAATATGCTTCCGATTACCGCCGGTTCTTTTTATTTAGGTCGCCATCCGGAATATGTTCAAGCGAATTATGATGAGATCATTAAAGAATTAAATGGTCCCCCAACAATTTGGCAAGATATTATTTGGCAATATCTCTCTTTTTCCGATCCAAGTTTGGCTTTGTCTTTATACTATGCAAATCCTTCTTACACACCATTTGATGGAGAAACAAGAGCGCATACTCACCATTGGCTGCACAACCTAAAAAAAATGGGACTTCCGGATATTAGTGTCACGGCAGATATTCCAACATACGCAGTATTTAAAAACAGTAAAGGAGAAAAAACATACATCGCTTACAATCCGGCATCCCAACCGGTTAGTGTGCATTTTACTGACGGTTATACAATGGATGTTCCCGCCGGATTGATGAAGTCCATCAGTACTGCTGTTGCTGATCTTAATGCGCCGGTAGCTCTTTTAACAGCAGATAAAACAATTGGAAAGATGCCGTTAACAGTCACTTTCACCGGAAGTAAAAGTTTTGATCGGAATAATTCTCCCTTATCATATTTGTGGAATTTTGGAGATGGAGGATCATCAACAATCGCCGATACCACTCACACATTTACTAACGCGGGAATTTATAAAGTAACCGTAACGGTTACGAACCAACTCAATCTCTCATCAATCGACAGCACAGCTATCACTGTTCTTGGGAATGGAACGCCCTATTCAGGCACTGCAGTTTTGGTTCCCGCACTTATACAAGCTGAAAATTTTGACAATGGCGGCGAAGGCGTAGCTTATCATGATAACGATGCTAAAAATGTTGGACTTGCCTACCGCCCAAATGAAGGAGTTGATCTTGAACCTTCCAACGATCAAGGATTTGATGTGTATTGGATGACCGCCGGAGAATGGCTTGAATATACAATTGATGTTCCAGTTGAAGGCAATTATGATATTATTCCTTATGTCTCTTCTGTTCCTGGTTTTGGTAATTTCCATATATTAATGAACAATGTTGATGTTAGTGGGAAAAAGCTAGTAGCAAATACCGGTGGCTGGCAAAGTTGGAAACCGATAACGATAGCGAACGTTCCTTTAAAAAGCGGGAAACAAATTTTGCGCATTGAAATTGATTCCGATACAGATAAAAAGAATTGGTTGTTCAGTTTAAATTCAATTGAAATAAAAAAATCAACTTCTGTGGGAATCACAAAAGATAATTCCCTCCCCACTTCATTTTCACTTGAACAGAATTATCCGAATCCGTTTAACCCGGAAACGAATATTGAATATTCTGTTATCAATAATCAATTTGTAAATTTAAAAGTTTATGATATTCTCGGCAATTCCGTTGCAACGTTGGTCAATGAAGTTCAACCTGTCGGGATTTACCATATTACTTTCAACCCGCAACAAACAACAACCAACCAACCATTAACAAGCGGCGTATATTTTTACCAGTTAAGAGTTGGAGAATTTGTCCAGACGAGAAAGATGGTGTTGTTGCGGTAAAATATTTTTGGGAATCAAGAGAAACATTTTTAAGTTTCTTTGTACAAATAATTAAGAATTCAGGTGAGTTTAGTTGTGAGTTAGGTTTATATAGAAAAGTCTTCCCGAACAAAAATACTTTAATTCAGCTAATTAGGCGATATAATTATGAAGTTTATCACAACAATTGTTTTTGCTGTTAGTATACTCATGGTGGGTTGTTCTCCATCCCAAATGACAATAGATGAAGATTATTTGGATAAAATTGATCCTATTGGCCTTTATGTTATAGGATCAACTCAAATTCTCGACAATGGTGATGTTGAACATCGGGATTTTACAATTAACATAGCGAGTAATGACATTCCAAAAATATTTAAGAAAAAAGGTTTTGATGTCAAGTTATTAAATCATACAATGTCGATTAAAGAAGTATTCGCTAAACCTTTTGGAACTTTTTATATTGATGAGAAGAAAGTAGCAAAAGTAGCAAAGGATGAAGGATGTTCAACTTACCTGATTGTATATTTTGCATATGCTGGGAAACTTGATGCCATTGATACTGATCTTTCGGCATATTCATACTGCAGCTTATATGGTTGGTTGGGAAGTTCAAAGGATGCTGATGTAATTTCTTCATCACATACAGCACTTAACTCATTCAAAGATTTTAAATTTGTTAATGCAAAAAACTTTCTGAATAGTTCGGAGAAGAATAAATATAAAGAATTTCTAAAATCAATTACTGGATATATGTTTGAAAAGATTGCAGCTAATCCACACGGGATCATCTACTGATTTACTTCTTACATATGAAATCCCCCTTCCTTTTTCCATCCCTTAAAAATTCTTACTTTTCATCAGTTAATTTTATAAAAAATGAGTACATCAGTTACGATCCATTTCTTTAAATCATAGTTCACGGTCTTTAAGGATTGAAAATGAAGAACAAAAAACAAATTATCACCTGGTCGGTTGTTGCAGTAATAACAATTATTCTCATCTTGCAGAAAGTAGAGCTTGGCGGGGATACAAATAACAAGACGACAATGCCGGGGACTTCCAAACGGCAAACCGCAGTAAATGCCATCATCATAAAAACAAAATCAATTCAAGATAAAATCTTCTCAAACGGAACGCTCATCAGCAATGAAGAAGTTGAACTGCGGAGTGAAATTTCCGGGAAGATCACCAAAATTCTTTTTAAAGAAGGTCAGCAGATAAATAAGGGAATGGTCTTAATCAAGATTAACGATGCGGAACTACAGGCGACAATAAAGAAAAATCAGTCAAAAGAATCTTTGGCGCGCGATAAGGAATACCGTGTAAAACAATTGTTCAACAAAAGTCTTACAAGCCAGCAAGAATATGATAACGCCCTGAGTGAACTCCACTCTGCTGAAGCTGATGTTGAGTTCACAAAAGCCCAGTTGGATAAAACAGAGATACGTGCACCATTTGATGGAGTGATCGGACTCCGCTCAGTTAGCGAGGGAAGTTACATTTCGCCGGCCTCAAAAATTGCTACACTGCAAAACATTAACCCGGTAAAAGTAGATTTTTCCGTTCCGCAAAAATATTTTGGCATCGTTAAAGCAGGAAAAACTATTCTGGTTAAACTCGCTTCAACCGGAAAAATTTATACAGGAAAGATCTACGCTGTTGAACCGAAGATTGATGAAAGCTCACGTACCGTGCAGGCACGCGCAATTATTCCCAACGATAGAAGCGAACTTACTCCCGGCGCATATGTTGAGATTGATTTAGTACTGCAAGAAATAAATGCTGCTATAATGGTTCCTTCGGAAGCGATCGTTCCAGATGTACAGGGAGAAAAAGTTTTTGTTTATAAAAATGGAAGAGCAGTCCCCCAACTTGTAACTCAAAATATCAGAACAGAAAATGAAGTGCAAATAATAAACGGGCTACAAGTAGGTGATACCGTTATAGTCTCTGGAATTATCCAACTTAAACCGAATGCCCCGGTTAAACTGAAAGAAATAGATTAGTGAGTTTTCACTATAATAATTCATCACGATATGTTAGCCCCGAAGGGGCGAAATACATCAACCTAGGGCGTTAGCCCTAGGGAATAGAAACATGAATAAACACCAAAGCTCTGAAAGAGCGGAATAAATCATGGGACAATCACTCGTAAAAAATTACCTTCATATCATCTTCAGTACTAAACAAAGAGTACCGCTAATCCATCAGCTGGTAGAAGTTGAATTGTACAGTTATATAGGTGGCATCTGTAAAGAAATGGAATGTTTTCCTATAAAGATAGGTGGTCATACAGATCATCTTCATATTCTCTGTTTGTTATCAAAGAAAATTGCTTTGATGAATTTATTGGAAGAAGTAAAATCACATTCATCTAAGTGGATGAAAACAAAAGGTACAGAGTTAAATAACTTTTACTGGCAGAATGGATATGGAGCGTTTTCCGTAAATCCGTCCGAAATAGATAAAGTAATAACTTATATCGAAAATCAGAAAGAACATCATAAGAAGAAAACATTCCAGGATGAATACAGAGCATTTTTGAAGAAGTATAAAGTGGAGTATGATGAAAAGTATGTATGGGACTAAAAATTATACCGCCCTTTCAGGGCTTGAATTTCTTCATATTCTTTTTCACAGGGCTTCGCCCTGTGTTGACATATTTCGCTCTTTCAGAGCTTTGAACTTTGACCAAATAAAGAAGAGTAAGATTAACAAATTGGAATATTTTCGTAAGTCTGTATAGTATAATACTTTATAAAAGCCCCGAAGGGGCGAAATACATCAACCCAAGGCGTTAGCTGTATGAAATTATCAATTATTTTTTTTAAGATTTACGAACAAGGATTAACGATATTTGATTTAAGAAGTAGAATAGACTGCATGAGCAGTAGTTAGTTACAGTATGAGACTTTAGGAAAGCCCCGAAGGGGCGAAATACATCAACCTAGGGCGTTAGCCCTAGGACAAACAAATATGAATAAACATCTAAGCTCTGAAAGAGCGAAATAAATTATGGGACAATCGCTGGTAAAAAATTATATTCATGTTATCTTCAGTACTAAGCAGAGAATACCGCTAATCCACCAACCGGTGGAGGAAGAATTGTACTGCTGTATGTATAGGATTGAAATTTATTCCGCCTTTCAGGGCTTGAATTTCTCCATGATCTTTTTCACAGGGCTTCGCCCTGTGTTGATGTATTTCGCTCTTTCAGAACTTGGACTCTGACATTAGAACTAACAGTAAAATTACAAAGTCTTGAATGAAATTTGAATTACGACATTGATACAAATAAAAATTTATTAACAATAACTAAATCACCATGAGTTTATCATCACTTAGCATTCGCCGCCCGGTTCTTGCAATTGTTATGTCAATTGTAATTCTACTATTTGGAATCATCGGTTATACTTATTTAGGAGTCCGCGAATATCCCAGCATCGACCCGCCGATCATTACCGTTTCAACAAGTTATGTTGGAGCAAATGCAGACATTATCGAATCACAAATAACCGAACCGTTGGAAGAACAGAT